>Ga0097691_1000885_pt1 | contig 23857 bp, 24 predicted proteins | sample NGESurdeep072012_8_FD_72858 | JGI IMG/M metagenome (GOLD analysis project Ga0097691, IMG submission 72858) | Arctic peat soil microbial communities from Barrow, Alaska - NGEE Surface sample 210-1 deep-072012 | ecosystem: Environmental > Terrestrial > Soil > Wetlands > Peat ... | reverse complement strand
ACGCCGGAAAGCTTCGGCAAGATTCTGGATCAGTTCGCCGCCGGCAAGACGCCCAAGGCGGGCCCGCAGGTGGACCGGCAATTGTCGGCGCCGGTGGGCGGGCCGACCACGCTCACCGACCCGTCGCTCTATGCGACGACCAAAACTAAATCGAAATGATCACAGATGCTCGCTGACAAGGATCGCATTTTCAGAAATCTTTACGGCCTGCACGATTGGGGCCTCAAAGGCGCGCGCGCGCGCGGCGCCTGGGACGGCACCAAGGCGATCCTGGAAAAAGGCCGCGATGCGATCATCGAGGACGTGAAGGCCTCCGGCCTGCGCGGCCGCGGCGGCGCCGGCTTCCCGACCGGATTGAAATGGTCGTTCATGCCGAAGAAGTCGGACGGCCGGCCGCATTATCTGGTGGTCAATGCCGACGAATCCGAGCCCGGCACCTGCAAGGATCGCGAGGTCATGCGGCACGATCCGCATCTGCTGATCGAGGGCTGCCTGATCGCCGGCTTCTCCATGGGCGCCAATGCCGGCTACATCTATATCCGCGGCGAATTCATCCGCGAACGTGAGCGCCTGCAAGCGGCGATCGACCAGGCCTACGAGGCCAAGCTGATCGGCAAGAATAATGTGCACGGCTGGGACTTCGATCTCTACGTCCACCACGGTGCCGGCGCCTATATCTGCGGCGAGGAAACCGCGCTGCTTGAGAGCCTGGAAGGCAAGAAGGGCCAGCCGCGCCTGAAGCCGCCGTTTCCGGCCAATGTCGGCCTCTATGGCTGCCCGACCACGGTGCAGAATGTCGAGTCGATCGCGGTGGTGCCCGACATCATGCGCCGCGGCGCGGCATGGTTTGCCGGGATCGGCCGGCCGAACAACACCGGCACCAAGCTGTTCTGCATTTCCGGCCACGTGCAAAAGCCCTGCAACGTGGAAGAGGCCATGGGCATTCCGCTGCGCGAATTGCTGGAAACGCATGCCGGCGGTGTGCGCGGCGGCTGGGACAACCTGCTCGCGGTTATTCCGGGCGGCTCGTCGATGCCGCTGATCCCGGCCGGTGCCGACCAGGCCGATACCCTGCTGATGGATTTCGACGGCTGCCGCGACAAGAAGTCGGCGCTCGGCACCGCCGGAGTGATCGTGATGGACAAGTCCACCGACATCATCCGCGCCATGGCGCGCATTTCTTATTTCTACAAGCACGAGAGCTGCGGCCAGTGCACGCCCTGCCGTGAAGGCATGGGCTGGATGTGGCGCGTGCTCACGCGCATGGCGGAAGGCCGCGCGCAGAAGCGCGAGATCGGCATGCTGATGGAGGTGACCCAGCAGATCGAGGGCCACACCATCTGCGCCTTCGGCGACGGCGCTGCCTGGCCGGTGCAGGGCCTGCTGCGGCATTTCCGGCCCGAGATCGAGCGGCGCATCGACGAATATTCGCGCAATGCCGACGCGCATGGCGTGCGCGAGGCGGCGGAGTGATGGACGTGGAGCGAATGGATGTCGTGGGAAAACAAGAATCTGCGATGCCGCGACTGCAAGTTCTGGTGGCCGACCGCGGAGGCAGCCGGTCATGAGCCGAGCCGCGAACGATCGATTCTCGGGCAATGCCGGCGGCACGCGCCGCCGACCTTGGTCGCCGATCTGCCCGACCACAGCCGGCACTATCCGGCCTGGGCGACGACCAAGCGGGATGACTGGTGCGGCGAGCATCAGCATCTGGAGATGTGAGTTCTAGACCACAACGCATTGAGTGACCTGAAGACGAGAAACGATGGCCAAGCTTATCATCGACGGCAAAGAGATCGACGTTCCGCCGGAGTACACGCTGCTCCAGGCTTGCGAAGCCGCGGGCGCGGAAATCCCGCGCTTCTGCTTCCACGAACGGCTGTCGATCGCCGGCAACTGCCGCATGTGCCTGGTCGAGCTCAAAGGCTCGCCCAAGCCGGTGGCGAGTTGCGCCTGGGGCGTGCGCGATTGCCGCCCGGGCCCGAACGGCGAGCCGCCGGTGATCAACACCAAGACGCCGATGGTGAAGAAGGCGCGCGAAGGCGTGATGGAATTCCTGCTGATCAACCATCCGCTCGACTGCCCGATTTGCGACCAGGGCGGCGAATGCGATCTGCAGGACCAGGCCATGGCCTATGGCGTGGACGCCAGCCGCTACAGTGAGAACAAGCGCGCGGTCGAAGACAAATATATCGGCCCGCTGGTGAAGACGATCATGACGCGCTGCATCCACTGCACGCGCTGCATTCGCTTCTCGACGGAAGTTGCCGGCGTGTCTGAGCTCGGCGCCATTGGCCGCGGCGAGGACATGGAGATCACCACCTATCTCGAGCATGCGATGACATCGGAGCTGCAAAGCAACGTGGTCGATCTCTGCCCGGTCGGCGCGCTCACGTCCAAGCCTTATGCCTTCGCGGCGCGGCCGTGGGAACTCAACAAGACGCAGTCGATCGACGTGATGGATGCGCTCGGCTCGGCGATCCGTATCGACACGCGCGGGCGCGAGGTGATGCGCATTCTGCCGCGCACCAATGACGAAGTGAACGAGGAGTGGATCTCGGACAAGACCCGCCACGTGGTGGACGGCTTGCGCACGCAGCGGCTGGATCAGCCCTATCTGCGCACGAATGGCCGGCTGCGGCCGGCGAGCTGGAAGGAAGCCTTCGCGGCCATTGCCGACAAGGTCAAAACCGCAAGTGGCAAACGTATCGGCGCCATCGCTGGCGATCTTAGCGGCGCAGAAGAAATGTACGCGCTCAAGGACCTGATGGGTCGGCTGGGCAGCGGCAATATCGACGCGCGGCAGGATGGCGCGGCGCTCGATCCGAAGTGGGGCAGGGCGAGTTACCTGTTCAACGCCACCGTCGCCGGCATCGAGCGCGCCGACGCAGCTCTGATCATCGGCTGCAATCCGCGCCGCGAGGCGCCGGTGCTCAATGCCCGCATCCGCAAGCGCTGGCGCGCCGGCAATTTCCCCATCGGCCTGATCGGCGAGAAGGCCGATCTCACCTATCAGTATGACTATCTTGGCGCCGGCGCGGAAACGCTCGCCGGGCTAGCCAACAGTAAATTCGCCGACGCGCTGAAAGCGGCCGAGCGTCCGCTCATTATCGTCGGCGCCGGTGCGTTGGCGCGCAAGGACGGCGCCGCCATTGCTTCACTTGCCGCCAAGGCGGCAGTCGAATTTGGCGCGTTCAAGGACGGCTGGAACGGCTTTTCCGTGCTGCACAGCGCCGCCTCGCGCGTCGGCGCGCTCGATCTCGGTCTGGTGCCGGGCGCGGGTGGGCAGGACGCCGCGCAAATGGCAGCGGGCGGAGTCGAGGTGCTGTTCCTGCTCGGCGCCGATGAGATCGACGTCGCGCCTGGACCGTTCGTCGTCTATATCGGCACCCATGGCGACCGCGGTGCCCATCGCGCCGATGTGATCCTTCCCGGCGCGGCCTATCCGGAAAAATCCGCGATCTATGTAAACACCGAAGGCCGCGTGCAGCAGGCGAATCGCGCCGCGTTCCCGCCGGGCGACGCGCGCGAGGATTGGGCGATCCTGCGCGCGCTCTCCGACATTGTCGGCCACAAGCTGCCCTATGATTCGCTCAACGCTTTGCGGCAGGCGATGTTTGTCGCGCATCCGCATCTCATGCGCGTCGATCAGATCGCGCCGGCGGACGCCGCCGATATCGGCAAGCTCGCCAAGCTCGGCGGGGCGGCCGACAAGGCGCCGCTGCGCTCGCAGGTCGCCGACTTTTATCTCACCAATCCGATCGCGCGCGCATCCGCCATCATGGCCGAGTGTTCGGCCCTGGCGAACGCGGCGGTCAAGACGGCGGCGGAGTAGGTCATGGAGGAGTTCTTCTTCACCTATCTCTGGCCGCTGATCATCATGCTGGCGGAATCGGTGCTGATGCTGGTCTGCCTGTTGGTCGTGCTCGCGTACCTCATCTATGCCGACCGCAAGATCTGGGCGGCGGTGCAACTGCGCCGCGGTCCCAACGTGGTCGGACCCTGGGGTCTGTTCCAGTCCTTCGCCGACATGCTGAAATTCTGCTTGAAGGAGCCGACGATCCCGTCGAGCGCCAACAAGGGCGTGTTCGTGCTGGCGCCGCTGATCTCCTCGCTGCTGGCGCTGGCCGCCTGGGCGGTGATCCCGGTCAATATCGGTTGGGTGGTCGCCGACATCAATGTCGGCGTGCTGTACATTTTCGCGATCTCTTCGTTGATGGTCTACGGCATCATCATGGGGGGGTGGGCGTCGAATTCGAAATATCCGTTCCTGGCGGCGATGCGCTCGGCGGCGCAGATGGTGTCCTACGAAGTCTCCATCGGCTTCGTCATCATCACCGTGCTGTTGTGCGCCGGTTCGCTCAATCTGTCGGCCATCGTGCAGGCGCAGGATACGCCCTACGGGGCGCTCGGCTGGTACTGGCTGCCGCTGTTCCCGATGTTCGTGATCTTCTACGTCTCGGCGCTGGCGGAAACCAACCGCCCGCCGTTCGATCTGGTGGAAGCGGAGTCCGAGCTGGTCGCCGGTTTCATGGTGGAATACGGCTCCACGCTCTACATGCTGTTCATGCTCGGCGAATACGTGGCGATTATGACGATGTGCGCCATGGCCACCATCTTCTTCATGGGCGGCTGGCTGTCACCGATCCCGTATCCGCCATTCACCTGGGTGCCGGGCGTGATCTGGTTCTCGCTCAAGGGGTTGTTCTTCTTCTTCCTGATCGCCATGGCCAAGGCCATAGTTCCGCGTTATCGCTACGATCAACTCATGCGGCTCGGCTGGAAGGTGTTCCTGCCGCTGTCGCTGGCGATGGTGGCGATCGTCGCGTTCGTTCTTCAATACGGCGGCCTGGCGGCTGGCGGGCTAAAGTGAGGATGCGATGAGGCTCGATCGCGCGGCCAAGCAGCTGTTCATGTGGGAGCTCCTGACGGCGTTCGCGCTGTGCATGCGCTATTTCTTCAAGCCGAAGCCGACCCTCAACTATCCCTTCGAGAAGGGGCCGCTGTCACCGCGCTTCCGCGGCGAGCACGCGCTGCGTCGCTATGCGAACGGCGAGGAACGCTGCATCGCCTGCAAGCTGTGCGAGGCGATCTGTCCGGCGCAGGCCATCACCATCGAGGCGGGGCCGCGCCGCAACGACGGCACGCGCCGCACCACGCGCTACGACATCGACATGGTCAAATGCATCTATTGCGGCCTGTGCCAGGAGGCGTGTCCGGTCGACGCCATCGTGGAAGGTCCGAATTTCGAATACGCCACCGAGACGCGCGAGGAGCTCTACTACGACAAGGAACGGCTGCTCGCGAATGGCGATCGCTGGGAACGCGAGATCGCGACCAACATCGCGCTCGACGCGCCCTACAGGTGAGATGATGATCGTTGCCGCGCTCTTCTTTTATCTCTTCGCCGGCTTGTGCGTCGCCAGCGCCTTCATGGTGATCGCGGCGAAGAACCCCGTGCATTCGGTGCTCTACCTCATCCTCGCCTTCGTCAACGCAGCCGGGCTGTTCGTTATGATGGGCGCCGAATTCCTGGCGATGATCTTGATCGTGGTCTATGTCGGCGCGGTCGCCGTGCTGTTCCTGTTCGTGGTGATGATGCTGGACGTCGACTTCGCCGAGCTCAAGCAGGGCGTGCTGCAATACTTGCCGATCGGCATGCTAATCGGCGGCATCTTCCTCGCCGAACTGTTGCTGGTGGTAGGCGCTTGGGCGATCGGACCCGGCGTGCCGCAGGCGATCACCGCGCGGATTCCGACCAACATCCCCAACACCGAAGCGATCGGCCTCGTGCTCTACACCCGCTATGCCTATTTCTTCGAAGCCGCCGGATTGATCCTGCTGGTCGCCATGATCGGCGCCATCATGCTCACGCTGCGCCACAAGGAGCGCGTGAAGCGCCAGGATATCCCGACGCAGGTCGCGCGCACGCCGGCGATGGCGATCGAAGTCCTCAAGGTGCGCACCGGCCAGGGCCTGGGGAGCAACACATGACCATCGGTCTTGGCCATTATCTCTCGGTCGCCGCCATCCTGTTCACGCTCGGGATTTTCGGCATCTTCCTCAACCGCAAGAACGTGATCATCATCCTGATGTCGATCGAGCTGATCCTGCTCGCGGTCAACATCAACTTGGTCGCCTTCTCCACCCATCTCGGCGACATCGTCGGCCAGATCTTTGCGCTTTTGGTGCTCACCGTCGCGGCCGCGGAAACGGCGATTGGGCTTGCCATCCTCGTGGTCTACTACCGCAACCGCGGCTCGATCGCGGTCGAAGACATCAATCTGATGAAGGGCTGAGCGGCGCATGTATCAAGCGATCGTCTTTCTGCCTTTGCTTGGCGCGGTCTTGGCCGCGCTGATCGCGCTGGCCGGCGCGCGCGCGCGCTATCCGGGCGAGGGGCCTCCGCCGGGCGTGGAAGACAATGCGACCGATCACGGTCCGCACCGCGGCGGGCCGTCCGTGCACGGGGCGGGCGCGGTTATTCACGGCTCGCATCACGAGCCGGTCGAGCATGCCCCCGCCGCCGCCGGCTCGCGCAGCGCGGAGCTGATCACCACCACGCTGCTGCTGATTTCCATGATCCTGTCATGGATCGCCTTCGTGGATGTCGGCTTCTGGCATAACGATGTGCGGGTGCCGATCTTCAGCTGGATCGTGTCCGGCGATCTGAAGGTGGACTGGTCGCTGCGCATCGATACGCTGACCGCGGTGATGCTGGTGGTCGTGAATACGATATCAGCCTTCGTGCACCTCTATTCCATCGGCTACATGGAGGAGGACCCGTACCGGCCGCGCTTCTTCGCCTATCTATCGGTGTTCACGTTCTTCATGTTGATGCTGGTGACAGCCGACAATCTGGTCCAGATGTATTTCGGCTGGGAGGGCGTGGGCTTAGCGAGCTATCTGCTGATCGGCTTCTGGTATCACAAGCCGGAAGCCAACGCCGCGGCGATCAAGGCCTTCGTGGTCAACCGCGTCGGCGATTTCGGCTTCGCGCTCGGCATCTTCGCGCTGTTCATGCTGGTCGGCGCGGTCGATTTCGACACCATCTTCGCGCAGGCGCCGTCATTCACCGGCAAGACCATCTATTTCTTCGGCTGGAACGTCGACGCGCTCACGCTGATTTGCCTGCTGCTGTTCATGGGCGCCATGGGCAAGTCGGCGCAATTCCTGCTGCACACCTGGCTGCCCGACGCCATGGAAGGCCCGACGCCGGTCTCGGCGCTAATTCACGCCGCCACCATGGTGACCGCCGGCGTGTTCATGGTGGCGCGGCTGTCGCCGCTGTTCGAACTGGCGCCCAACGCGCAGACCTTCGTCACCTTCATCGGCGCGACCACGGCCATTTTCGCCGCCAGCATCGGGCTGGTGCAGAACGACATCAAGCGCATCATCGCCTATTCGACCTGCTCGCAGCTTGGCTACATGTTCGTGGCCATGGGCTGCGGCGCCTATTCGGTCGGCATGTTCCACCTGTTCACGCATGCCTTCTTCAAGGCGCTGTTGTTCCTCGGCTCCGGCTCGGTGATCGTTGCCATGCATCACGAGCAGGACATCCGGCACATGGGCGGGCTGAAGGACCGGATTCCCTATACCTACACCGTGATGATCATCGGGACGCTGGCGCTCACCGGCTTCCCGCTCACCGCCGGCTATTTCTCCAAGGACGCCATCATCGAGGCGGCCTTCGTGGGCAAGAATCCGATGGCGCTTTATGCCTTCGTCTGCACGGTCGGTGCCGCGTTGTTGACTTCATTCTATTCGTGGCGGCTGATCTTCAAGACCTTCCACGGCGAGCCGCACGACCGCAAGCATTGGAAGGACGCGCATGAGAGCCCGATGACGATGCTGATCCCGCTCGGCTTCCTTGCGTTCGGCTCGGTGTTCGCCGGTCTGCCGTTCAAGGAAATCTTCGCTGGTCACGGCGTCGAGGGCTTCTTCCGCGAGTCGCTGACCTTCGCCAAGGGCAACAGCATTCTCGAGGATATGCACCACGTGCCGCTGCAGATCGGCATCTTGCCGACCGTGATGATGGCGGTCGGCTTCGTCATCGCCTGGCACTTCTATATCCGCAGGCCGGATATCCCGGTCGAGCTCGCGCGCCAGCACGAGGTGCTCTACCGCTTCCTGCTCAACAAGTGGTACTTCGACGAGATCTATGACGTGATCTTCGTGCGTCCGGCCAAATGGCTCGGCCGCTCGCTGTGGAAAGCCGGCGACGGCTGGCTGATCGACGGCTTCGGTCCCGACGGCGTCTCCGCCCGCGTGCTCGACGTCACGCGCAACGTCGTGCGCCTGCAGACCGGCTATCTCTATCACTACGCCTTCGCCATGCTGATTGGCGCGGCCGCTTTCATCACCTGGTTCATGTTCTCGGTGCACTAGCATGATCCCGAAAAGTGGAAACCGGTTTTCGGACAAGATCATGCGCGGGAAAAAGCTATGAATTGGCCGATCCTCTCCGTCGTCACCTTCCTGCCGCTGCTGGGCGCGCTGTTCATCTGCCTGGTGCGCGGCAACGACAACCTCGCCAAGGGCACCGCGCGCTGGGTGGCGATGTGGACGACACTGGTCACCTTCGCGATCTCGCTGGTGCTGGTGGTGCGCTTCGATCCGACCACCGCGGACTTCCAGTTCGTCGAGAAGCATCCCTGGCTGGGGATTGCGTCTTATCAGATGGGCGTCGACGGCATTTCGCTGCCGTTCGTGATCCTCACCACCGCGCTGATGCCGATCTGCATCCTGGCGAGTTGGACCTCGATCCAGAAGCGCGTGAAGGAATACATGATCGCGTTCCTGGTGCTGGAAACGCTCATGGTCGGCACGTTCGCGGCGCTCGATCTGGTGCTGTTCTATCTGTTCTTCGAGGGCGGCCTGATCCCGATGTTCCTGATCATCGGCGTCTGGGGCGGCCAGCGCCGGGTCTATGCCAGCTTCAAGTTCTTCCTCTACACGCTGCTCGGCTCGGTGCTCATGTTGTTGGCCATCATGGCGATGTATTGGGATGCCGGCACCACCGATATTCCGGCGCTGATGCGGCATGGCTTCCCGCTTGGCCTGCAGAAATGGGCGTGGCTCGCCTTCTTTGCTTCGTTTGCGGTCAAGATGCCGATGTGGCCGGTGCACACCTGGCTGCCCGACGCGCATGTGGAGGCGCCGACTGCAGGCTCCGTCATCCTCGCCGCCATCCTGCTGAAAATGGGCGGCTACGGTTTCCTGCGCTTCTCGCTGCCGATGTTCCCGGCGGCGAGCCACGATTTCGCGCCGCTGATCTTCACGCTGTCGGTGGTCGCCATCATCTACACCTCGCTGGTGGCGCTGATGCAGGAGGACGTGAAGAAACTGATCGCCTATTCCTCGGTCGCCCATATGGGCTTTGTCACCATGGGCATCTTCGCCGCCACCACGCAGGGCGTGGCCGGCGGCATCTTCCAGATGATCTCGCACGGCATCGTCTCGGCTGCGCTGTTCCTCTGCGTCGGCGTGGTCTACGACCGCATGCACACCCGCGAGATCGCCGCCTATGGCGGGCTGGTCAACCGCATGCCGCTCTATGCCTTCGTGTTCATGGTGTTCACGCTCGCCAATGTCGGCCTGCCGGGCACCTCCGGATTCGTCGGCGAATTCCTGTCGCTGATCGGCACCTTCAAGAACAATGTCGCGGTGGCGTCGATTGCCACCTTTGGCGTCATCCTGTCGGCGGCCTATGCCTTGTGGCTATACCGCAAGATGATCTTCGGCACCCTCAAGCCAAGCCTTGAAGGCATCAAGGATCTCGGCTGGCGCGAGGCGTTGATCTTCGCGCCGCTGGTGGTGCTCACCATCCTGTTCGGGGTTGCGCCCAAGCCGGTGCTCGACATGTCGGCGGCTTCGGTCGCGCAACTCCTCGATAATTACCAGCACGCCCTTGCCGCGGCCAAGACCGCCGCGTTGATGGCTCAGTGAGCGCCCGATGAACCAGTTGACGCAATTGCACGGGCTGCTGCCGATCTTGCCGGAGCTTGTGCTGGCGGGCGGCGCCATGCTGATGCTCTTGGTCGGCGTCAGCGTGCACCAGAGCGAGCGCAGCAGTTCAATCGTCAACGGCTGGTGCGTCGGCGTGCTGGCGCTGGCGGCGTTGGTCGTGGTGTTGATGCCGGCCGGGCGCTACGCGGTGTTCGAGGGCAGCTTCGTCGTCGACGATTATGCGCGCTTCCTCAAACTGCTGGCGCTCGCCGGCTCGGGCGGCGCGTTGATGCTGTCGCTCAGCTGGCTGACGCTCGAGAAGCAGCAGCGATTCGAATACGGCGTGCTGTTCCTGCTCTCGACGCTCGGCATGATGATGCTGATCTCGGCCGCCGACCTGATCGCGCTCTATCTCGGCCTCGAATTGATGAGCCTGCCGCTCTACGTGGTGGCGGCCTCGCACCGCGATAATGTGCGCTCGAGCGAAGCCGGCCTGAAATATTTCGTGCTCGGCGCGCTGTCCTCCGGCATGCTGCTGTACGGCGCCTCGCTGATCTACGGCTTTACCGGCACGATCAATTTTGCCGGCATCGCCAAAGCGACCGGACACGGCGCCAGCATTGGCCTGATCTTCGGCCTGGTGTTCCTGTTCGTCGGCTTCTGCTTCAAGATTTCCGCCGTGCCGTTCCACATGTGGACGCCCGACGTCTATGAAGGCGCGCCAACGCCGGTGACCGCCTTCTTTGCCGCCGCGCCGAAAGTCGCCGGCATCGCCATCTTCGTGCGCGCGACCGTGATGGCGTTCCCCGGCATAACGCATGAGTGGCAGCAGATCGTGGTGTTCGTCTCCATCGCCTCGATGGTGCTTGGCGCCTTCGCCGCCATCGGCCAACGCAACATCAAACGGCTGATGGCCTATTCCTCGATCGGGCACATGGGCTTCGCGCTGGTCGGGCTGGCCGCCGGAACGCCCGAAGGCGTGCAGGGCGTGCTGGTCTATATGACGATCTATGTGGCGATGACGCTCGGCACCTTCGCGGTGATCCTGAGCATGCGGCGCGACGGTGCGCTGGTGGAGAATATCAGCGATCTGGCGGGGCTGGCGCGCACGCATCCGACCATGGCGTTCTTTCTTGCCATGCTGCTGTTCTCGCTCGCCGGCATTCCGCCGCTCGCCGGATTCTTCGCCAAGTTCTACGTGTTCCTCGCCGCCATCAAGGCTGGGCTCTATATACTCGCGGTGATTGGCGTGATCACCAGCGTGGTGGGCGCCTACTACTATCTGGCCATCGTGAAGATCATGTATTTCGACGAGCCGGTAAGCGGTTTCCAGCGCATGCCGGGATCGTTGCGGCTGGTGCTTGGCGTGTCCGGTCTGCTCGTTATGCTGTTCTTCGCCTATCCCGCCCCGATCGTGGACGCGGCGACGGTGGCGGCGAAATCGCTATTCTGAATGCAACTCGATCCCGTGGCCCAAGCGGCGGGGGTCCGACATATCGCGCTAGACTCCGCCGGCTCGACCAATGCCGAGGCGCTCGCCCGCGCGCGCGCCGGCGAACGCGGACCGCTGTGGATCACCGCGCAAAGCCAGAGCGCCGGCCGCGGTCGGCGCGGCAGCACCTGGGTTTCGCCGCCCGGCAATCTCTACGCCACGCTGCTCATGCGTGAGCCGTCGGCGGCAGAGCATGCCCCGCAATTGTCGTTCGTGACGGCATTGGCGCTGCACGATGCGGTGGCCGAATGCGCGCCGCAGCTTGGACCGATGCTGAAAATGAAATGGCCGAACGATCTTTTGCTGGGCCCAGCGAAAGTTGCCGGCATCCTGATCGAAGGGGAAAGCGAACCGGTATTCGCGGTCGCGATCGGCATCGGCGTCAATTGCTCCGCGCATCCCAAGGACACACCTTATCCAGCGACCGATCTTGCCGCCGCCGGTGCGTTGGTGACGTCGGCGCAGGTGTTTGCAGCGCTGTCGGCGGCTATGCTGCGCCGTATCGAGCAATGGCAGCGCGGCGAGGGCTTTGCCGGCATCCGCGCCGATTGGCTCAAGCGCGCGGCCGGCCTTGGGCAGGACATCCGCGTGCGGCTGCCCGAGCGCGAACTGTCGGGCCGCTTTCATGGGCTCGATGACGCCGGCCGCCTGCTGGTGCAACAGCCGGGCGGCGTGACCACCGTCACCGCGGGCGAAGTGTTTGGATTGGATAGAGCGTGATGCCTCAGCCGCAGCAGAAACAGGACCTGGTATTCGCGCCGCTCGGCGGCGTCGGCGAGATTGGCATGAACCTGTCGATCTACGGGCTCGGCAACGCGCAAAAGCGCAGCTGGCTCGCGGTCGATCTCGGCGTCTCGTTCGCCTCCGAGGAGCACCTGCCGGGCGTCGATCTGATCCTGCCCGACATCCGCTATCTGGTGGAGGTGCGCAAGAACCTGGTCGGCCTGGTGCTCACCCACGCGCATGAAGATCATTACGGCGCCGTGCTCGATCTGTGGCCGAAGCTGAAGATTCCGATTTACGCCACGCCGTTCACCGCCGCCTTGCTGGAAGCCAAGCGCCGCGGCGAGCGGGACGTGCCGGAGGTCCCGGTCAACATCGTGCAGCTCGGCAGCCGTTTCAGCGTCGGGCCGTTCGACATCGAGCTGGTGTCGATGGCGCATTCGATTCCGGAATCGAACGCGCTCATCATCCGCACGCCCTGCGGCACGGTGTTGCACACCGGCGACTGGAAGATCGATCCGACGCCGGTTCTCGGCGATGTGACCGACGAGAAGAAGCTGCGCGCATTGGGCGCGGAAGGCTGTCTCGCCCTCATCGGCGATTCCACCAATGCGGTGCGCGAAGGCCGCTCGCCGTCGGAAGCCGATGTGGGCAAGACCATCACCGAGCTGATCAGGACTGCGCGCGGCCGCGTGGCGGTCACTACCTTCGCCTCCAATGTGGCGCGTCTGCGCACAGTGGCCAATGCCGCCCGCGCCGCCGATCGCGAAGTGGTGGTGGTCGGCCGTGCCATGGAGCGCATCGCGCAGATCGCGCGCGAAACCGGCTATCTCGACGGCGTGCAGGATTTCCGCCCCGCCGACGCCTATGGCTACCTGCCGCCGAACAAGGTGGTGGCGCTATGCACCGGCAGCCAGGGCGAGGCGCGCGCCGCGCTCTCCCGTATCGCGGCAGACCAGCACCCGCAGGTGACGCTGTCGCGCGGCGACCTGGTGATATTTTCCGCCCGCACCATTCCCGGCAACGAGAAGGAGGTCGGCCGCGTCATGAACGGGCTGATCGACCAGGGCATTGAGGTGATCACCGACCGCACTCACTTGGTGCATGTGTCGGGGCATCCGCGCCGCGCCGAGCTCGCAGAGCTAATCGGCTGGGTCAAACCGAAAATCCTTATTCCCGTGCACGGCGAGGCCTTGCATCTCTCCGAGCACGCCAAGCTTGCCCGCAGCTTGGGCGTGCCGGAAGTCGTGCAATGCCGCAACGGCGATCTGGTGCGGCTGGCGCCGTCGGCCGGCGTCATCGACGAGGTGCCGGCCGGGCGGCTCTACAAGGACGGGACGCTGCTGGTCGAGGCTGACGCCCGCACCGTCGCCGACCGAAAACGGCTGAGTTTTGCCGGCGTGGTTTCGGTCGCGCTTGCGATCACCGACAAGGGCGTGCTGGCGGCCGACCCCGAGCTCGATCTGATCGGCATTCCGGAACGCGACCGCGACGGCGCGTCGATCGAGGACGCGGTCTACGACGTCGTGCTGGACACCGTGGAGTCGCTGCCGCGCAAGCGCCGCGGCGATCCCGATGCGGTGGCGGAATCCGTGCGCCGCGCCGTGCGCGCAACGGTCGTGCAACGCTGGGGCAAAAAGCCGATGTGTCACGTGCACGTGTTGACGGTATGATGGTCGCCGGAGCGAGCACACGAGGACGTTCATGATCGGTCGTCTCAACCACGTCGCCATTGCCGTGCACGACATCGCCAAGGCGGCACAAGTCTATCGCGATACGCTGGGCGCGGAAGTCTCGGGCCAGGTGCAGCAGCCCGACCACGGCGTCACCACCGTGTTCGTCACGCTGCCCAACACCAAGATCGAATTGCTGGAGCCGCTCGGCGAGGGCTCGCCGATCATGAAATTTCTCGAGCGCAATCCGGACGGCGGCATCCACCACGTCTGCTACGAGGTGCCCGACATCCGCGCTGCCCGCGATGCGTTGCAGCGCCAAGGCGCGCGCGTGCTCGGTGACGGCGAGCCGAAGATCGGCGCCCATGGCAAGCCGGTGCTGTTCCTGCATCCGAAGGATTTCTGCGGCACGCTGGTCGAACTCGAGCAGGCTTAATCCAGAATGGGCATCGCCACCGTAATCGCGATCTATTTCCTGATCTGGTGGCTCGTGCTGTTCGCGGTGCTGCCCTGGGGTGTGCGCAGCCAGCACGAGGGCGGCGAGATGGCACCGGGCACCGATCCGGGTGCGCCGGCGAGCCATCGGCTCTGGAGCAAGCTGTTATGGACGACGGTGGTCGCCAGCGTTATTTTTGCAATTTTGTACGTGATCTATGCGCAAGGCCTGATCCCGTATGATTTTTTGATGACGCTGTCGGGTCCGTCGCGGCGATAAACACAGCACCGCTAAACCGCCAGTTGTTTTTTTTCGAAAAAAAAGAGCAGGGCGCGATGCCCTGCTCGTCGCATATCATTATCCTTATCCCCGATTGTTATTCGTTTTTCGATCGAGGCGGCTGCGGCTATCGCGCCAAGGACTTGCTTCCCTCCCAAGACTTGGACCGCAAGGCTGGAGCCGGTCTTGGATGCCGGAGTCTCCATTCATACGGTCCTCAAAAACTAGCCGACCGTAGTGCGGCTGTCATCTGTATTCCGCGTGCGGAAGAATATTCTTCGCGTCTAGCGATCGATCACGACCGGTGCGTCGAGCACGAACGGCGCGCCGGTGCCGGGCGTGACAGTGAGTTTCACGATCCAGATGCCCGGCTGCCCAATTTCTAATCCGTCCACTTGCCAAGTTCCGTCGGACAGTCGCGTTGCGGCGCGCGATAGGGGTGGCGCGCCCGCTTGTGCCTGCGGAGTGAGCACGAGCATAACTTCGGCAGCCGCGAATATCGATGAATCATCCCGCGTCAGGCGAATGCTGGCACGTGCCGGTCCGGCATGGCCCGGGGCGATGGTGACCTCGGCCATGGCCTCGCTCGAATGGATATGAACGAAGGCCGCATCGGGCGGAATTTCAGCCGATGGGGCGTGGACATGCTCGTGCGCGGTTGGCGCCATGGTGCCCAGCGCCCCGACCAACAGCAGGACGCAGAGGCCGAGGCCAATCTCGGCCAGGCTGTTGCGTTGCAGGGCGCGCAGGGCCGTAGGCGCGGCCAGCCGCGGCGTGAGGTGGAAGCGATTGACCGCCGCAATGACGACCATGGCGGCGAACAGGCCGATCTTGAGCAGAACCAACCGGCCGAAGTCGGTTGCCACCAGGTCGCGCGGGCCGGCCAGCAGGTTCCAGCTATTGATCGATCCGCTCGCCAGCAGCGCGCCGACGCACGCGATCCCGAGCAGCGAAAACCGGTTGGTCGCAACAGTAGTGACCGCGTTCCAGGCCGGATTGGCGGCGCGGCGGGCGTGCGACAGCAGCAAAGCGAGCGCCGGCAGGCCGCCGACCCAGGCGCCGGCCGCGAGCAGATGCACCGTATCGGACGCCAGGTGGACGCGGCCGGCTGGCCCGGGCGTTGCCCCGGCATGGCCGATCAGGGCGAGCAGGGCGATCAGGAGGGCGGCTGCCGCTAATTGCGGCAGGCGCGTTGCCGGCCACAAAATGAGCAGGCCGAGCAGAAGCGCGAGCGCCAGCCGCGCGCCCGCGACCTGCCCGAAGCGGGTTTCGGTCAGCACCGACCAGACGCCGCCGTTCAGGCATACCTCGAGGACCGGCGCGCCATAGAGGTCGGCGGCGAGCAGCACCAGCCAGCCGACGCCGGACAGGATCGCGACCGCAAGCGCAGTCCAGACAGCCAAGGTGAGCCGGCGGCGCAGCGGGACAAGGTCCACCGGCCTCGCCGCACGCGCCCGGCGGGCGGCGGGTTCCGCCACCAGCACCAGGAAGCAGACCGCGCCGCCCGCGAGCACGGTCGCTGCGATATGAACGCCGCGCGCCAGGATGAGCGGATCGATCACGCTCCCATCATCCTACGGACCGACACGGAAGGTGAAGTCGCCCTGCGCGCGATGGGTGTCCACCGATAGAACACGCCAGATCACCTTGTACGTCCCCGGCGGCAGCGGGTTGAGCGGCACGCGCAGTTGTGTTCGGTTTGCCGGATCGACCTTGGCCTTGCCGGCTTGGAAGGCTGCGCCTTTCGCATCGCGTACCTCGATGCTGGAAAAGGCCGGCTCCAGGGTTTCGGTGAACCACAGCACCACCTCCGCAGGCGCCGACGCGACCATACTGCCGACCGCGGGACTGGCGTGGTCGAGATGGACGTGAGCATACGCGGCTCTCGGCGCAGCGAGTGCGCCGAAAACGGCAATGACGAAAAACGTGACGAACGGGAGACGATGCATGTGCGGACTATACAAGGCGGAAGCGTAACTTTGTTGCCCATGCGCAGGCCGAAATTGGCGCCATGTGGGGCGCAGCCCTTGTCTTTTTCCCACTTATCCGCTTACTCGGGCTGATCCACCCTCGAATCTTTAGCGAAATCCATGCGCCTGTCCCGATTTTTCCTGCCGATCCTGCGCGAAACGCCGAAAGAGGCGGAGATCGTCTCGCACCGGCTGATGCTGCGCGCCGGCATGATGCGGCAGGAGGCCGCCGGCATCTACGCCTTCCTGCCGCTCGGCTTCCGCGTGCTGCAGAAGATCTGCCAGATCGTGCGCGAGGAGCAGGACCGCTCCGGCGCCATCGAGTTGCTGATGCCGACCATCCAGTCGGCTGATCTCTGGCGCGAGAGCGGGCGTTACGAGGCCTACGGCAAGGAGATGTTGCGCATCAAGGATCGCCACGAGCGCGACATGCTGTACGGCCCGACCAACGAGGAGATGATCACCGAGATCTTCCGCGCCTATGTGCGCTCATACAAAGATCTGCCGCTCAATCTCTATCACATCCAGTGGAAATTCCGCGACGAGGTGCGCCCGCGCTTCGGGCTGATGCGCGGCCGCGAATTCCTGATGAAGGACGCTTACTCGTTCGACATCGACCAGGCCGGCGCGCAGCATTCCTACAACAAGATGTTCGTGGCTTACTTGCGTACCTTCGCGCGCATGGGGCTGAAATCGATTCCGATGCGCGCCGAATCCGGCCCGATCGGCGGCAACCTGTCGCACGAATTCATCATCCTCGCCAATACCGGCGAGTCGGAAGTGTTCTGCCACAAGGACTATCTCGATCTGCCAGTGCCCGGCGCCGACGTGAATTTCGATGACGCCGCCGGCATGCAGGCGACCGTGGACAAATGGACCGCGCAATATGCCGCGACCTCGGACATGCACGACGCGGCGGCGTTTGGACAAGTTCCCGCCGCGGCGCAAGTCTCCGCGCGCGGCATCGAGGTCGGGCATATTTTCTATTTCGGCACCAAATATTCCGAGCCGATGAAGGCCAATGTCGCCACCGGCGCGGGCGGCGACGTGCCCGTGCACATGGGCTCCTACGGCATCGGGCCGAGCCGCCTGGTCGCCGCCATCATCGAGGCCTCGCACGACGAGGCCGGCATCATCTGGCCGGAGGCGGTGGCGCCGTTCAAGGTGGCGATCCTCAACCTCAAGCAGGGCGACGCCGCCACCGCCGGAGCGTGTGAGGAACTCTATCGCGGGCTCACCGCCAAGGGCGTCGAGGTGCTCTACGATGACCTCGACAAAGGGGCGGGTGCTAAATTTGCCACCGCCGATCTGATCGGGCTGCCTTGGCAGGTCATGGTCGGCCCGCGCGGGCTGGCCGAGGGCAAGGTCGAGGCCAAGAAACGCGCCGACGGCAGCCGCGAAATGATGACCCCGGCGGCCGCGCTCGACCTGCTGTCGCGTTGAGCCCGCGCGCCGTTGATTAGCCGTTATTCAGCGAGCAGGCTCACGGGCATGAGTCTTGGCCGCTCATAACGCACCCCGGTACGCCCTAGGCCAAGAATCCTGTGTGCTGCCAAGGACTTTGGCGCGTAGACGTGGCATGAATCCGCCAGAATCGTGTGAAAATCCCAACGCGGGAACCAATCGTCAATGACCGAGCCCAACGGGACGCGGCCCTTCTCGCCGTTCGAATGGATGCTGTCGCTGCGTTACCTGCGGGCGCGGCGCAAAGAAGGATTCATCTCGGTGATCGCCGGGTTCTCCTTCCTCGGCATCATGCTCGGCGTCGCCACCCTCATCATCGTGATGGCGGTGATGAACGGCTTCCGCAAGGAACTGCTCGACAAGATCCTCGGGCTCAACGGCCACCTGCTGATCCAGCCGCTGGAAAAGCCGCTGACCGATTGGGAGGAGGTGGCTGCCCGCATCTCCGGCGTCAAAGGCATCCGGCTGGCAGCGCCGATTGTCGAAGGCCAGGCGCTGGCATCCTCGCCGTTCAATGCCGGCGGCGTGCTGGTGCGCGGCATCCGGCTGATGGATATGGAAAAGCTTCCGTCCATCGTCAACAACATCAAGCAAGGCACGCTCAAAGGCTTCGACGAAGGGCAGGGGGTTTCGATCGGGCGTCGGCTTGCCGACCAGCTCTCGCTGCGCTCCGGCGACAACATCACATTGGTGGCGCCACGCGGCGCGGTGACGCCGATGGGCACCACCCCGCGCATCAAGGTCTACAAGATCGCGGCCGTGTTCGAGATCGGCATGTCGGAATACGACTCCGCCATGGTGTTCATGCCGCTGAAGGAGGCGCAGGCCTATTTCAATCGCGACGGCGACGTCACCGCGATCGAGGTCTATACCGACGACCCCGACCGCATCGATCGCTACCGAAAATCTGTGCAGGACGCCGCCAACCGGCCGATCTACATGATCGACTGGCGCCAGCGCAACGCTACCTTCTTCAATGCGCTGCAGGTCGAGCGCAATGTGATGTTCATGATCCTGACGCTGATCGTGCTGGTGGCCGCGCTTAACATCGTGTCCGGCCTGATCATGCTGGTGAAGGACAAAGGCCAGGACATCGCGATATTACGCACCATGGGCGCCACCCAGGGCGCGATCATGCGGGTGTTCCTGATCACCGGCGCGTCGATCGGCGTGGTCGGCACCCTGGTCGGCTTCCTGCTCGGCGTGGTGGTCTGCTTCAACATCGAGAACCTCCGGCAGTTCCTGTCGTGGCTCACCAATACCGAGCTGTTCTCACCGGAACTGTATTTCCTCTCGCATCTGCCCGCCGACATGGACAACAGCGAAACCACCGCGGTGGTGGTGATGGCGCTCGCGCTGTCGCTGCTCGCCACGCTCTATCCGTCCTGGCGCGCGGCGCGTCTCGATCCGGTGGAGGCGCTGCGCTATGAGTGACATCGTCACCGGTGTGAGCGTGGAGGTGGAGCAGGAGCCGAAGCCGGAGGGCGAGGAGATCCCCGTCCTGTTCCTGCATGCCGTCGAGCGCACCTACCGGCAGGGCGATGAAGCGCTGCACATTCTCAACGGCGCGGAGCTGGCGATCTGGGCCGGGCAATCGGTGGCGCTGGTGGCGCCGTCCGGCGCCGGCAAGTCGACGCTGCTGCACATCGCCGGCCTGCTCGAGCATGCCGACCAAGGCGACGTCTATATCGACGGCCGCGCGACCGCGATCCTGCCCGATCATGAGCGCACCCGCATCCGCCGCAACGAGATCGGTTTCGTCTACCAGTCGCATCATCTGCTGCCGGAATTCTCGGCGATCGAGAACGTGCTGTTGCCGCAGATGATCCGCGGCCTCTCGCGCAGTGAGGCGCGCAAGCGCGCGGTCGAGCTGCTCGGCTATCTCGGCTTGCAAGACCGGCTCAATCACCGGCCGGCGGAGCTCTCCGGCGGCGAGCAGCAGCGCGTCGCCATCGCGCGCGCGGTCGCCAATGCGCCGCGCATCCTGCTGGCCGACGAGCCGACCGGAAACCTCGATATCCACACGGCCGACCATGTGTTCGCGGCGCTGACCCAGCTGGTGCGCGCCTCGGGGCTGGCCACCATCATCGCCACCCACAACATGGAGCTCGCCGCCCGCATGGACCGGCGGGTGACGTTAAGGGAAGGGCTGGTGGTGGAGTTGGAGTGAGCGGGACGGCGGCAGGAAAATCCACGCGATCTCGAAGGCGTCACCAAAACGAGAGGCCTGCACCTGACCCACTACCCGCTCTTGGGTAGTGGGTCAGGTCAATTAAGGCGTTGCGAAGCCAGGCAAACAGGCCATATTTGGCAGCATGGATGATCTGACCGAACTTCAGCGAGATATTGATACCCTCCGGGAGGGCAACGAAATCGATTGGCGGCGTCTAGGCACGGAATGGATGCCTGCGGAAGAGCGGCGCTCGCTGCGTGATGGTATTACAGCGCGCAATCACGAATTAGATGGCCTATTGCGTCGTAAATGGGCGCTTGAAGCGAAAGGCCGCAAATGAGCCACCGCAAACGCCCCCGCGACCCCAACCAGCTAGGCAAGCTGATTATCGACATAGCGACCGGGCAGGTCGAGGATCGGCCACCGACACCGGAAGAACAGGGCAAGGACCCGGCGGCGGTGGCGTTGGGCAAAAAGGGCGGCGCGGCGCGGGCCGCTGGAATGACGGCTAAGAAGCGCCAGGAGATTGCGAAGCGGGCAGCGCAGAAGCGGTGGCAGAAGCCCCAATAATATTTATTACCCCGCCGATATATTCATCGCCGTCTATGACGACTTTGGAAACTAGTTTTCCTGCCTGCGTGACAGGAAACGGACCAATCACGGCCTTCAAAATTAGGCCAACGAGTGGCATCGAGTTTGACTTCGAATCCGCAAACGCTTTATCGATCACGGCCTTGTCCCATGACTGCAATTGGGTTTCTGACCCATCAATATTTTGGATTTTGGCCGAAACTGATTTTGGTTGATTTGGCACATCCAGATTAACTCGAATATAAATCCCGAGCTTCGGAAGTGCACTTGGCAGACGCCGCATATCAATATTGTCGGGCATAATGCCGATCAGAATATCCTGCCCGGACTTCTCCTCTCGGATATCTTCACAAAACAAACTGATTACTGAAGCTCGCTGCATTAGGTGCTGGCCGTCGCTGAAGGCTGTTTTGGTGTAATTTTTAGGACGCCGGTTGTCGTCTGTGGTTGAAAGGCGGGTAGATTAAACTCCGCCAAATGCACGTAGTTGACCGGCACCCTATTGAGCAGTGGGGAATCATCCATTTCTAGTTCTTCGGCACAAATGCCAAGCATTAGATCGCTGATTGAATCCGCAGTGAGATTGCTAGGTGCACCCAACCAACGATTGATAACCTCTGGTGATTTTCCAATGCGTCTCGCAAGCTTGGCTTTGGTCAAGCCATTACCCTGTTCGACGACGAAACGATCAACCAAAAATTCAAAAAGCCGCCCTCGGAAACGTTCTTGAAAATAGATGCGCGTTGACTCCGGGATTGACGGGCCGTCATGTCCCGCAGCGAGTTCATTCAAGAGTTGCGTTTGAAATGTAGTCATCCAAGTCGTCTCCTCGCACCGGCAGTTCCGCAGGAAAATACATCGCCCATTCGCGCTTTGTAGCTGCTATTCCACGTTTCCATTCTTTCTAATTGCTATCCCCTAATGGGACCCAGCCCAACCAATCCATTTTTACTGTTCGTGGTCTGCAAGTAACGGCGAACAAGACATCTTTTTCTACGAACTGACAAAAGACACGAAGCGCGGGCTTCTCTTGACATCGAACATCCCAAATTGAATCTTCAATTGGATCGAGCCTGCCAAGATTTGCCTTCCGGGCCTTGAACGGCGTCATGCAAACCACAAGACGCCGACCAGCAACAATGTACTGAAGACTTGCAATGAGTGGGCTTCGACGATTTCCGTCTTCGCCTTCTTCCATTGGTCGAGTTGTTAGTTTGAGCAGTTCCTCTGACATCAGGACGGTTCGAGCGTTTGGGTCTCCAGGAAAAGGATCAAGCTTGAACAGCCGCTCCTTTTCGACGTGCTCCATCCATTCTTTACGTATTGACATATAAGTCAATAGTTCTAAAGATCTACTACCAGCGATGCGACATCTTGACTCACTCAACCACAGGTTACCAGCGCAACTAAACCTACTTGCATACTTGACGCTAAGCATAAAGGGTCATATTGTTCGGGCATGAGCAAGCTCGACCAGAAAGCTCGCGCCCAGATCATTAGCCTTCTTTGTGAGGGCATGAGCATTCGCGCCATTACGCGGCTCACCGGCGCAAGCAAAAACACGGTCGCAAAGTTGCTGGTCGCGGTCGGCCATGCCGTCACTGCGTATCAGGACAAGGCACTTCGCAATCTGAAATCTGAGCGCGTCCAGATCGACGAAATCTGGTCTTTTATTTATTGCAAAAACGACAATGTGAAGCGCGCCAAGTCAGCGCCGGTCGAAGCAGGGGACGTTTGGACATGGACGGCGATCGACGCTGATAGCAAGTTGCTTGTGTCTTGGTATCTCGGCGGACGCGACACAGATGCCGCGATGCATTTCCTAACGGACCTGCGCTCGCGTCTTGCAAACCGCATCCAGCTAACGAGTGACGGACACCGCGCTTATTTGCAGGCGGTCGATAGTGTGTTTGGCAATGACGTTGATTATGCGATGCTGAACAAAATTTACGGCGCTGATCCGCAAGGCCAGAAGCGTTACAGCCCGGCCAAGTGCATTGGTGCAGAGAAGAGAAAGATCACAGGCAACCCCGACAAGAAATATATCAGCACGTCATACGCTGAACGCGCAAACCTCACCATGCGAATGCACATGCGCCGCTTCACTCGTTTGACGAATGCATTTTCTAAGAAGATGGAAAATCACGCCGCGACAATCGCGCTTCATTCCATGTTCTACAATTTCGTTCGCATTCATCAGACATTGAAAGTAACACCGGCAATGGCCGCTGGCGTTACTGACAAGCTTTGGGAAATCAGTGACGTTGTGCAAGTGCTGGAAGATTTTGAAAATCAGCGCAAAGCCGAGCCGTCTTTTGAAATTGAACGCGAGCGGATTGGGCAGGAATATTTTGTTCGCGCTACGCTGGCGAACGGAGCGATAGATACCATTCACGGCTTCAAAACAGAAGCAGATGCCGCCAAGTGGGTTAGGTGCGAAGCAATCGTTTGGCTTCATGAGAGGCGAACAGAACGATCCGCCAAACTATCGGGATAAAATTCCGCGTTATTTTGAGTTGATACCAACAGCCAAGAAAACCAAATTTAGATATTCGGGCTGATTGGGGCGGACAAGATCAACCTTGATATTCGAGGCTGACTCAATTGCGGTTTTTAGTTGCACGGTTATTTCCGAGCCTTGTCCGACGGTAACGCCATTGCCCAAGCCGCTGCCATTGGTAAGCCAAGCTCCATCCCAACCCGCTTGTTTGAAAGCGTCATAAAAAGTCTGCGCCAAATCCTTTCCGAGATAATTCTCGTACATGATTTGAACGCGAATCTTTTTTGGTAAGGCCGCCAACTTTTCCTTTAGCGCGGCGATTTCAGCGCTGCTTAACGGCGTCCATTTGTCGCCAATGGTATGGCGAACCTTTTCTTTGAGGGCGTCCATCTCCGCCTTGGCTTCGTTCGGCGAAGCACCACCGAGTTTTTCTCGGTAATCACTTAGTTGACGGTCTTGAAGTTCCATTTGAGCGTTTTTGCTGGTTATTATTCTTACTGAGTCAGAAAGTCGCACGCGAGGCACGACCCGACTCTGGTAAGGGGAGAGATTCAGACATCAGCAGATGGGGGTTGATATGGATCTCCGAGCGGCAGACGACAGTGAAT
>Ga0097691_1000884_pt1 | contig 23908 bp, 24 predicted proteins | sample NGESurdeep072012_8_FD_72858 | JGI IMG/M metagenome (GOLD analysis project Ga0097691, IMG submission 72858) | Arctic peat soil microbial communities from Barrow, Alaska - NGEE Surface sample 210-1 deep-072012 | ecosystem: Environmental > Terrestrial > Soil > Wetlands > Peat ... | reverse complement strand
TGTCCGCGAACACTTGCTGCGCTTCCTCGCGCTGCACATCGTCCATGAATTTCGCGCCCACAAACGGTGGATTGCCGAACACATAGCTGGCGCGCTCCGCAGGCAGCACATTGTTCCAGTCGAGCGTGAGCGCGTTGCCGTTGACGATGTGCGGCGAGGTTTTGAGCGGGATGCGCGCGAAGTACATGCCGAACTCTTCCGACACGCGCACGTTCATCTGGTGGTCCATCAGCCACAGCGCGACTTGCGCGATCTGCGCCGGGAACTCTTCGATCTCGATGCCGAAGAACTGATCCACGTCCAGACTGATCTCCTGGTGGATGTCGAGGAAGCGCGAGCCTGGACCTGCATGCACGGCGCGCAGCACGTCCAGTTCCAGCTTGCGCAGCTCGCGGTAGGCGATCACCAGAAAGTTGCCGCAGCCGCAGGCGGGGTCGAAAAAAGTCAGCGTGCGCAGCTTCTTGTGGAACTCGAACAGTTTGTTCTTGTTGCCTTTCACCCGCTTGAACTCCTCATGCAGGTCGTCGAGGAACAGCGGCTGGATCAGCTTGAGGATGTTCTCTTCACTGGTGTAGTGCGCGCCGATGTTGCGCCGCGCCTTGGCGTCCATGATGCTCTGGAACAGCGCGCCGAAGATCGCGGGCGAGATCGCGCTCCAGTCCAGCGCGCAGCAGTCGAGCAGCGCATCGCGCATGGCGGTGTCGAAGTCGGCGATGGGCAACATCTCTTCGAACAACCTGCCGTTGACGTAGGGAAAGGCGGCGATCTGTTCATCCAGCGTCTTCGTGCGGCGGATTTCCGGCGTGTTGAGTACCTGGAATAGTTGTGCGAGTTGCGGCCCGAGATCGGAACCGTCGGGCGCGGTGCGCTCCTCTATCCAGGCACGGAACGCGCTGGCGGGCTGGAAGATGCCGGTGTCTTCCGCGAACAGGCAGAACAGCAGCCGCACCAGCAGCACTTCGAGCGGATGCCCTTCGTAACCCGCCGCCTTGAGCGCATCGTGCAGCCTGCCCATGCGCTCGGCGGCCTTGATGTTGACCGGGTTCTGCGGCGCGATGGTTTGCGTGCGGTAACCGGCGATAAAGGCGAAATGCTTGATGCGCTTGTGCAGGTCGGCGAGGCGGAATTCGGTTTCGGTGTTTTCTTCGAGATCGTAAAGACGGAAGCGCGCGAAATCGGAGACGAGTATGTAGCGCGGCAGGTCGGGCTCGGCCAGTCCGTCGAAATAATCGGCAGCTTGGGCGAAAGCGCGGCTTAAATCCTGTCCGAGGCTCTTGTGTTCGATCAGCAGCACGCCCTTCCAGAAAGCGTCGATGCGTCCGTGCTTGAGTTTTTCACCGGCGCGGGTGATTTCTACCTGCTTTTCGAATATGGCGACGCGCTTGCGCTCGATGCCGAACACCGAGAAGAACTCGTTCCAGAAGCTCTGCGCTTCGGCGCGCTCAGAGCTTTCGCCTTCCCAGCGCTTGGAGAACTCGTGTGCGCGGTTACGGATTTCGTTCCAGCTTAACGGCATGACTATTTGTCCATCCACTGATTCAACAGCCAGCGCGCCCACTCGGTGAGGTCGCTGGCAGTCATGCCGACGGCGATACCTTGTTCCGCCAGCGCATCGCCCGCCGCGCCATGCAGATGCACTGCCAATAGCATCGCGTCGTCCGCCGACAGTCCTTGCGCAATGAAGGCGGCGATCATGCCGGTCAGCACATCGCCCATGCCTGCGCTGCTCATGCCGGGGTTGCCGGTCTTGTTCGCGAATATTTTTCCATCACTGGTTGCGCACAAACTGTTGGCGCCCTTCAGCACCACGCTGCAGGCGAACTGCTGCGCCAGTTGCTGGACCGCCGCAACGCGATCCGCCTGTATCTCCGCCGTGCTGCAGACCAATAGATGCGCCGCCTCACCGGGGTGCGGCGTGAGCACGCAAGCGGCTTTTCGGGCTGTCAGCAGGGCGCGCAAATCAGGGCGCAGCGCAAGGATGTTCAGCGCGTCGGCATCCAGCACCAGCGCGGCTTTGCTGTTCGGGACATAAATATTCAGGGCGTCATGGAGCAGCTTCTGTGCGGCCACGTCGCGCCCCAGTCCGCAACCCACCGCCAGCGCGTTCACGCCAGACAGTTGCAATGCCGCTGCCGCGCTGTGCAACATCAGTTCCGGTTGCTGCATATCCACGCCCGGCGCGTTCTCAGCCAGCAGGCCGACATGCACGCAGCCCGCGCCCAGCTTGAGCGCGGCGCGTGCCGCCAGCAGCGGCGCACCGACCATGCCGGAGGACCCGCCGATCACGGCGACCGTGCCGAACATCCCCTTGTGGCTGTCGCGCGGGCGTTTCGGCAACAATCCGGCGACTTGCTTCCGGGTGATTTCGGTGATTCGTTTGCTCATGTTCAACTCGATCCTGTTTTACAAAGTCTGCATAGTATAATCGCGGCCCGATATTTCTTCTTGGTTGCTATCGCCATGTTTCGAGTCTCTGTCGGCAATTCCGCGTTGTCTGCTTTTCGTTTGGAAAAACTTCGCGCCGCCCTGCATGCGGTCGCGCCCAATGCGGTCATCGCTGACACGCGCCACTGGTACTTCATTGCGCTGCACGGTGGCGAAGCCAAAGGTGCCGGACAAGCTGCCGCACTCCCGTTGCAGGTGGCCCATGGCGCATTCAGCAAGGCGCAAGCCAGATTACTGGATATGGTGCTGGGCCTGGATGAAGATGCTGGCGAACCCGGGCAAACCGGGTCTATGCAACGTGTTCTCGTGGTGCCGCGTCTCGGCACGATTTCGCCGTGGTCAACCAAGGCCACCGACATCGCGCAGCATTGCGGCCTGTCGGGAGTGCTGCGTATCGAGCGCGGCGTGGTGTATTACCTGGACACCAGCAACGGCAAGCTATTGAGCGAGGCAGAGCAAGCGGCGGTGTTGCCGTTATTGCATGATCGTATGACCGACTCGGTTATGTCACCGTCGTCGCCGTTTGATCGAGTAGCAAAATCCGTTATGTTAGAAGATGCCCCTTTCGGAAGCGGATTTAAGGAACAGATCAAAACGATTTTCAGGCACGGCGCACCGCAGCCATTGGCGACGGTCGATGTTCTGAAAGGCGGCAGCGTTGCGTTGGCTAAAGCCAATCTCGATATGGGGCTGGCTCTTTCCGAGGATGAGATCGAGTATCTGGTCGAAAACTTCCGGAAACTGAAACGCAACCCGACCGATGTCGAGTTGATGATGTTCGCGCAGGCCAATTCAGAACACTGCCGCCACAAGATCTTCAATGCCGATTGGGTGATCGACGGCGTGGTGCAGGACATGTCGCTGTTCGGCATGATACGCAATACCCACAAGGTCAGCCCGCAAGGCACGGTGGTGGCGTATTCAGACAATTCTTCGGTCATCGAGGGTGCGCGCGTCGAGCGTTTCTATCCGCGTGCCGATGGCGGCTATGCATTCAGCGACGAGCTGATGCATACGCTGATGAAAGTCGAGACGCACAACCATCCCACCGCTATTGCCCCGTTCGCGGGCGCAGCGACAGGATCGGGCGGCGAAATACGCGACGAAGGCGCGACCGGCAGCGGCTCGAAGCCCAAGGCCGGACTGACGGGTTTTTCGGTTTCCAATCTGAACATCCCGGGATTTATCCAACCTTGGGAAATTTATAGCCCATCTTCCGTAGGGGCGGGTTTGAAACCCGCCCTAGAGACGGGTTTGAAACCCGCCCCTACACACGCGTCGGGGACAACTTACGGCAAACCTTCCCGCATCGTTTCTGCCTTGCAGATCATGCTGGAAGGTCCCATCGGTGGCGCGGCGTTCAACAACGAATTCGGCCGCCCGAATCTGGCCGGATATTTCCGTACTTTCGAAGAGAACGTCAGCGGCGAGATGCGCGGCTATCACAAGCCCATCATGCTGGCGGGCGGGGTCGGCAACATCTCGGCGATACACACCCACAAACACGAGCTGCCGGTAGGCGCGCTGGTGGTGCATCTGGGCGGCCCCGGCATGCTGATCGGTCTGGGCGGAGGCGCGGCATCCAGCATGGATACCGGCAGCAATGCCGAGAATCTGGATTTCGATTCGGTGCAGCGCGGCAATCCGGAGATGCAACGCCGCGCGCAGGAGGTGATCGACCGTTGCTGGCAGATGGGCGCGAACAATCCTATCCTGTCGATACACGATGTCGGCGCGGGCGGCATGTCGAATGCGCTGCCCGAGCTGGTGCATGGCGGCGGACGCGGCGCGCGTTTCGAACTGCGCAAGATCCCGCTGGATGAGACCGGCATGTCACCGAAACAGATCTGGTGCAACGAATCGCAGGAGCGTTATGTGCTGGCTATCGCACCTGAGCGGCTGGAAGAATTTCGCGCGCTGTGCGAGCGTGAACGCTGCCCTTTTGAGGTGGTCGGCGTAGCGACGGCAGAAGACCAGCTTACCGTGCATGACAAGGAGTTCGGCGATTATCCGGTGGACATGCCGTTGTCGGTGTTGTTCGGCAAGCCGCCCAAAATGACGCGCAATGTGGTGCGCGAAATCCCGCGGCTGACCTCCTGCGATATAACAAAGATCAAGTTGCGCGAGGCGGTCGAGCGCGTGTTGCGTTTGCCTTCGGTGGCGAACAAGACATTTTTGATCAGCATCGGAGACCGCACCGTGGGCGGCATGACCGCGCGCGACCAGATGATTGGCCCGTGGCAAGTGCCGGTGGCGGACGTCGCCGTCACGCTGATGGGTTTCAACACCCATCGCGCCGAGGCGTTCGCGCTCGGCGAGCGCACCCCGCTGGCACTGGTGAATGCACCGGCCTCTGGGCGCATGGCGGTGGGCGAGGCGCTCACCAATATCGCGGCGGCGCGCATCGAAAAGATCGGTGACATCAAGCTCTCGGCAAACTGGATGGCGGCGGCCGGGCATCATGGCGAGGATGCCGCGCTATTCGACACGGTGCGTGCGGTGGGCATGGAGTTGTGCCCGCAGCTCGGCATCGGCATCCCGGTCGGCAAGGATTCGATGTCGATGAAGACGGTATGGCAGGACGGCAATGAAAAAAAATCCGTCACTGCGCCGCTGTCGCTGATCGTGACCGCGTTCGCACCCTGTCCCGATGCGCGCGACACGGTCACCCCGCAGCTGGCCGCTTATCAGGATACGACGTTGTTGCTGATCGATCTGGGACAGGGCAAGAATCGCATGGCCGGTTCGGCATTGGCGCAGGTGTACAAGCAAGTCGGTGATGTCGCGCCGGATGTGGACGATGCGCTGCTACTCAAGTCATTTTTCGAACTGATACAGCGGCTGAATGAAGAGGGCAAGTTGTTCAGCTATCACGACCGCTCCGATGGCGGCGTGTTCGTGACGCTATGCGAAATGGCCTTTGCTGGCCACATCGGCCTGACCATCCAGCTTGATGAACTGCACGGTGACACGCTGCGCGCCTTGTTCAATGAAGAACTCGGCGCGGTGATACAGGTGCGCAACCGGGATGTGCAGCACGTGATCGAACTGGCGCATGACGCGGGGCTGAAAAGCGTGCAGAAGATTGCCGCACTGAACCAGACCGGCATGATCGAGATCTCGCGTCACGATGAGAAGTTGTTCAGCGAAAGCGGCGTGAACCTGCAACGCATCTGGTCCGAGACCACTTACCAGATGCAGAAGCTGCGTGACAATCCGGCCTGCGCGCAACAGGAATTCGACCGCCTGCTGGATGCTGCCGATCCGGGTCTGCACGTCAAACTGACTTATGACTTGCACGAAAATATCGGGCAGGGCCTGTTGCGCAATCGCCCCAAGATTGCCATCCTGCGCGAGCAGGGCGTGAACGGCCAGGTGGAGATGGCGGCGGCGTTCGACCGCGCTGGATTCGCCACGGTCGACGTGCACATGAGCGACATCATCAGCGGCCGCGTCAAGCTGGCAGACTTCAAGGGCTTCGCGGCGTGCGGCGGATTCTCTTACGGTGACGTGCTGGGTGCGGGTGAGGGCTGGGCTAAATCCATCCTGTTCAACTCGCGTGCGCGCGACGAGTTTGCCGCCTTCTTCCAGCGCAGCGACACCTTCGCATTGGGCGTGTGCAACGGTTGCCAGATGATGAGCAACCTGCACGACATCATTCCGGGAGCGGACAACTGGGCGCACTTCACGCGCAATCAGTCCGAGCAATTCGAGGCGCGTTTCGTGATGGTCGAGGTGCTACCTTCGCCGTCGATCTTCTTCAACGGCATGGCAGGCAGCCGCATGCCCATCGTGGTGTCACATGGCGAGGGTTATGCCGATTTCGGCGACAGCAAACGCCTGGAGGCGGCGCAGAAACTGGTCATGCTGCGCTATGTGGATCATCGCGGCAATGCGACCGAAACCTATCCGCTCAACCCGAACGGCTCGCCGCAAGGCATCACCGGTCTGACCACCCCTGACGGGCGCTTTTCTATCATGATGCCGCACCCCGAACGTGTGTTCCGCGCCGTGCAAAACTCCTGGTATCCGTCGGGTTGGCAGGAGAATGGCGCATGGCTGAAAATGTTCCAGAACGCACGGAAGTGGGTAGGGTAGCAGTTTCTACGTGAAAAAAAATGGCGACCGGATGGTCGCCTTTTTTGTGAATCGCGGTCTGTCCCCGGTTGTTGGTGCCATACCCTCTTTTCAAGGCAATAATATCAAGCAGCGAAACTTGTTTCAGGCAAAGGGCGTCGCGTAAATCTGTTTCGTTTTAACCGGGCAGATAACGCCTATGGCTGTGACACTAACCGGTAATCCTTGGGCACTGTAAATACGCTGTCGTGAAGCGGTTCAATTTTGAGCGTCTTTACCTCGACGGTAAACGACAATATCGGTTCGCCCCCGGCCTCTTTCATCGTATCTTCAGTTTTCTTCTCAGCGAACATTCCGGCGAGGCCGGAGACGAGTCCTCCCGGACTGGTGGGGTTCGACTTGCCGGAGGATTTATCTTTTGTATCCTTTGTTTCCTTGGGCGCACAGGCATTGCCCTCCATGACCCACGCAAGATGGGTTGAAATGGGGTACCCCTTGATCTTTTCCATTTGCTTGCCTGCTTCGAGGAATGCGTTAAGGTCACCCGGCTTCAAGGAACTGGCAAGATAAGCCGAGATCAACTTGGCTGCATCCGCTGGCAGTATCTTCTGCTTGCCTATGTCGGCAACAGTTCCGGCAAAAGCCCGGGCATAGCTCTCTTCCACCCCCAACGTATCACGCATAGCGCGAGTCATCGGCGTAGTCCAGATATCCATATTCAATGTGCTGGTCGTATTCCGTGCCGCCTTATCGCGCAGGTTGACCACCCAGGCAACCTTATATTCATCGGTGTCAAAACCGTTAATGGATTTTTTCTGGCCTGTCGCTTTGACAGTGAAGCTGGTGTGCGCAATGTGCATGGTGCAGCCGGATTCATGCTTTGCCTCCGGAGGCTTGGCTTCGTTTTGTTTGGCAGGCGGACGCTTTGACGGTTTGAGGCATCCCTTCAAGGGACATTCGGTGTACTCCTCCTTTTCCGTGTTGAGCGCCCATTGCAGCTTGCGGTCAATTCGCGTTATTTCCGTTCCGGATCGTGTGCCGACCAGGTAGCCTGAGAATGTGCCGGTACCTTTGAAAGTCGATTCGTCACGGCGCATGTTGGCACGCACATAATGCCGTTCAGTGCTTTCAAAGGGGAAGAAACCCTTGATGCCGTTGCTGACTACCTGTTGCTCGATCACCGCCGTGGGGTTGAGCGGTGTGTCGTCGGCCACGCTAACCGGTTTTGTGGCGCACCCTGCAATGCCGACCGAAATAACAATGACGCCCAGAAGATTGCGCAGCATACATACCTCCACGTTAATCGTTTGAACCGTATTATAGATAGAGTTAATGGGTCAGGCTCGATTCTTTGCTTCAAGGAGATAGACGGCTGGCCGTTCCGTCAGGCGCTGCCCTTCTCTGTCCTACACCGCACCCTCCAGGCTCATTTCCATCTCCAGCCAGCTTTCCTCCAGTTCCGCGATTCTGGCATCCAGGCTTTCACGCCTGGCATTCAGATGGGCGATGAAATCGCTGCTGCAATCGGTATAGGTTGCCGGATCGCCCAGCTGGCGGTTGATTTCGCCCAGCTCGGTCTGCGCTTTGCCCAACTCGGTTTCGAGTTTGGTCTTCTTCGACAGCAGTGCCTTCTTGTTCGGTTTGGGCGCGGCGGGGAGAGGCTTGGCTTTTTGCACCTGCACCGCCTCGCGCGGACGGCGGGTCTCGATCCAATCCCGGTAATCTTCCAGATCGCCGTCGAACAGTTTCGCTGTGCCGTCCGCTACCAGCCAAAGTTCATCGGCCACGGCGCGGATCAGGCTACGGTCGTGGGAAACCAGTACCACCGCGCCGGTGTATTCCTCCAGCGCCAGCGTGAGCGCATCGCGCATGTCCAGATCGAGATGGTTGGTGGGTTCGTCGAGCAGCAGCAGATGGGGCTTTTGCCAGGCCAGCAGGGCGAGCGCCAGGCGGCTTTTTTCTCCGCCGGAAAAGCTGGCCACCGGCCGGTCTTCGCTGTTGCCTGCCAGGCCGAAGCGGCCGAGGAAGGTGCGCAGCGCCAGCGTGGTTTCCTTGGGCGCGATCCGTTCCATATGCTGCAGCGGGGTGGCCGCGCTGTCGAGGTTTTCCAGCTGGTGCTGGGCGAAGTAGCCGATGCGGATGTCCGGGGTGATTTCCAGCTTGCCCGAGGTGGGCGCAAGTTCGCCCACCAGCAGCTTGATCAGCGTGGATTTGCCGGCGCCGTTCGGCCCGAGCAGCGCGATGCGCGCACCGGCACGCAGAATCAGATCGACGTTCTGGAACAGCTTCTTGTCGCCATAGGCGAAGCCCATTTTTTCCGCGCGCAGCAACAAGTCCGGGCTGCGTTCCGGGGCTTCGATCTCCAGCTCGAAATGGCCGTCGGCGACATGCGCCGGGGCGATGCGCGTGAGCCGCTCCAGCGCCTTGACGCGGCTTTGCGCCTGCTTGGCCTTGGTCGCCTTGGCGCGGAAGCGCCGCACGAAATCTTCCAGATGCGCGATCTTCGCCTGTTGTGTCTGGAACGCCTGATTCTGTTGTGCGATTTTTTCGGCACGGGTGCGTTCGAAGTCGTCGTAATCGCCGGCATAGCTGTCGATGACGCAGTCGTGGACATGGGCGATTCGGTTGACTGTGGCGTTGAGGAATTCGCGGTCATGCGAAACCAGCAGAATGCTGCCGGGGTAGCGCGACAGATATTGCTCGAGCCAGAGTATCGCTTCCAGATCGAGGTGATTGGTAGGCTCGTCGAGCAGCAGCAGATCGGCCCTGTGCATCAGCGCGCGGGCAAGATTCAGGCGCATGCGCCAGCCTCCGGAGAAGCTGGTTACCGGGCGTTCCAGCGAGTCGCTGGCAAAGCCCAATCCGCTCAGCAGTTGCGCGGCACGCGCCTTGGCACCGTAACCATCGATAGCCTCAAACTGCTGCTGGGCTTCAAACCACGCGGCGTCATGCTGTTCCTGCGACAGGATCATCTCCAGTTCGCGCAACCGGGCATCGCCGTCCAGCACAAACTCCAGCGCGGGCTGCGCGGAGTTGACGATCTCCTGTTCGACATAGGCCAGTGTCTTGCCGCTTTGCAGCGAGACTTCGCCGCTGTCGGGTCTGAGTTCGCCGCGTATCAGGCGGAACAGGGTGGATTTGCCGCAGCCATTCTTGCCCACCAGACCGATGCGCTGGTTGGCGAAAGCCTGCAAATTCGCCTGCTGGAACAGCGGTATCCCGCCTTGCAGGAAAGTTAAATTCTGGATGTTGAGCATGGCGCAATGATAACAGGCAGGGTCGGTTTTCGAGATGGCTATTGCAATGAACGACAGGCAATACTGTGCCAATTACAGTCATTCGGGAATCCGCATATGAGGTACTGGTTGGCGAACTGCGCCGATATCTGATTACCGGTTTTCGCATGACGCCGGATGTGATTGTAGAGCACCCCGATATATTCGAGCACGAACTGCCTGGCCTGCTCACGAGTGTTGAAACGATAACGTCGCAGACACCCCCATTTTCAATATTCCGAAGCAACTTTTCATCGGTGTATGGTAGTCCTGGTCGCTACGCTTAAGGTTCGCTTTGTTAACGACATGGACTCACTGATTGTAAATTTGCATTCCCAAGCTGGCATATCAAATGCCGCTTGATTAGGGAATTCCATGTCATTATAAAAAAGGCCGTCTCACGACGGCCTTTTATTAACAGCTTCACATCCTATAAAGCAGCGTTGCGAGCCGATCCACTAGAAGCAGACGCCGTTGGTCGTATCGCAGACCGTGATGTTGCTGAACACGACCGTCATCGGCGGACTGCATTCCGGCTGGAATGTCGCCGTCACGGTGAGATCGAAGAGAGCCTTGCCGTTCTGCACGGGGAAGTAATCCCCGGCCGAAACTGACATTTTGTTCGCCGCCTTCGGATGATTGCCACCGGGGTTGATGCACTCCGCATCCGCAGTGACCACAATGTGCACAGACGCCTCGTTGCCGAGCCCGGCTTCCTTGCCGGACACGGTCAGCGTGTTGTCGGTCTGAGTCACATTGACCACCACGAAGTGCGGACTTCCCGCCCATGCCCCCTGAATCGGGGCCAAGGAAAGTAACGCGGCCAGTGCAATCAGGCACGCGGAGAGATGTTTTTGACGATGATTCATAATGAGTCTCCTTAAAAATTAAAAATATTTTTGCCGAAACAAATCAGGAAAGAATCCCATATGGATATGAGTCTTGAGTGAGTGCACTCCCAACCCCAATGTTGGTGTACTTTTTTCAGGACGATAGCAAAGTCGCATGCAGGCATTCCCTAAGCCAAAGCCGGAAACCGACCGTGAGGCCGCTAACCGACGATACGTTTATAGCTCTTGCGCCCGAGGCGCACCGTGTGCTGGCACACATAATGCGAACTATTTTCCACGGCCGGCGCCGGATGATTACCGCATCCTCGATTCAAGCGCGATGACGCGCATCAACCCATTTCACTTAAGGCATTCTCGAGTGGATCGGATTCATAGAACTTGCGGATGAGCCGCAATGACACCGTTGTGTGCAGGGTTCCGTTGTCCCCCTGGGCGTCTGCCAAGTGTTGCGTGCTGTACGTCACCAGTGACTGCTTCAAGACGATTCAAATAATATGCAGATTTTATTATCAGTGATGGCTTTCGGGCCGTTCACCCTTCGATACCCCAGGGCGAACGCGCTACTTGATTCGTGCCGGATCAATAGGGCATCCGTACGTCAATAAATCCTACAGCGCGCGCACTTTTACCGTCTTGCCCTTCACCTTGCCTGCCGACAATTTTCGCACGGCTTCGCGGGCGATGTCGCGCACGACGGCGACATAGGCGGACTGATCGGTCACCGTGATCTTGCCGACCTGCTCGCGCGCGTATCCCGCTTCGCCGGTGAGCGCGCCCAGCACGTCGCCGGGGCGGATCTTCTCCTTGCGCCCGCCGAGTATCTGCAGCGTCACCATCGGCGGCACCAGCGGTGATTCATCATCGTTGTGCAGTGCGCCCAGTTCATGCCATTCCGGCACGATGTGCATCATCTGTGCGATGCTGATAATGCGGTGCCGGTCGGTCGGGCCGCACAGGCTCAGCGCCCAACCGTTCTCGTCTGCACGGCCGGTGCGTCCGATGCGATGGATATGGATTTCCGGGTCGGGCGTGACATCGACATTGATCACCGCCTCGAGTTGCGCGATGTCCAATCCCCGCGCGGCCACGTCGGTGGCCACCAGCACCGAGCAACTGCGATTGGCGAACTGGATCAGCACCTGATCGCGTTCGCGCTGTTCCATATCGCCATTCAGGGTCAGCGCTTTGATGCCCTGGGCATGCAGCACTTCCAGCAGTGAGCGGCATTGCTGCTTGGTGTTGCAGAAGGCCAGCGTGCTGACCGGGCGATAGTGCTTGAGCAAGGTGGCTACGGCCTGCAAACGTTCCTCGTTTTCTATTTTATAAAATCGCTGGCGTATCTTGCTTTCCTCGTGCTGTTCAAGCAGCTTCACTTCCTGCGGATCGCGCATGAACTGGCGCGCCAGCCGAGCGATGCCGTCGGGATAGGTCGCCGAGAACATCAGCGTCTGGCGCTCAGCCGGGCAACGCTTTGCGACAAACGCGATGTCGTCGTAGAAGCCCATGTCCAGCATGCGATCCGCTTCGTCGAGCACCAGCGTGTTGAGCGCCTCGAGGTTCAAGGTGCCGCGCTCCATATGATCCATGATGCGGCCCGGTGTGCCGACGACGATGTGCGCGCCGTGCTCCAGGCTGGCCATCTGCGGGCGCATCGTGCTGCCGCCACACAGCGTCAATATCTTGATGTTGTCTGCGGACCGAGCCAGACGGCGGATCTCCTGCGTCACCTGGTCGGCCAGCTCGCGCGTCGGGCACAGCACCATCGCTTGCACCGCAAAGCGGCGAGGGTTTAGTTTTGTGAGCAGCGCCAGCGCGAACGCCGCCGTCTTGCCGCTGCCGGTCTTCGCCTGCGCGATCAGGTCGTGGCCTGCCAACGCAATCGGCAGGCTGGCCGCCTGAATCGGCGTCATCGTCAGGTAGCCGAGCTGCTGCAAGGTCGCCAGCATGCCGGGCGACAGCGGCAGTTCGTTGAAAGAGTGTCCGGTGGAGATGGCTGCGGGCGGGGATGAGGGATGGGTAATATCGGTCATACGTAATTCCAATTCAATTTAAAAGTTTCAGGGATCTTGTAGGAGCGGGCCATGCGGGTGCCCGGACATGAGTTTTTCGTACCCGCGATCAGTCAATTCGCGGGTCGCTTCGACAGGCTCAGGACAGGCATGGCCCGCTCCTACAAGAGCGCACTGTCGATCGACCAATTGGTTTTTCTAAATCATCCTTCCTTGCGCCTGCGTGTAGCAAAAGACTTGTAAGGCTTGCGCTGCCCCGGACGTTTGAGGTCCTCTGCCGGTTTGGGCTTGGGTATCAGCAGGTTTTTCCCTGTGCTTTTTTTGGTAGTCTGATGTGCTGCTATAGCTTCTGCGATTTGTTCTACCGTCAACAGTATGATCGCGTGTTCGCCGTTAAGGTGGAAGTCGGCGAGATGCTCCTTGATGTCATAGATGCGTTCCGGGGTTTTGGCTTTCTTGGCCTGACCGGTCAGTATCAGTTGCGCATCCGGTGTCAGCGTGTAGCCGCCATCCTGCGCGCAGATCAACCCGTATTCGGAGAGCCGGTAAAACGCATCGGATAATTTGGTTTCGGGAGGAATAGCGCCTTGCGTCAGCTCGGCCGCGGCGATGATCTCGACCAGTTCGGCTGGACGGCGCTTGGCTGCTAGCGACAAAGCCAGCAAGAGGATTGCATCAACATCGTGGACTGGGTACATCGGATAACCTTTGAATAAATTTGGAAGAACAGCCAACAGGCCGGGGGTGTCAAACGCGTCGTGGCGGCAGAAAGTGTTGCATAGCCAATCGGCTGATGAACTAACTGATATGACTACTAGCCATCTGACTGGTGGAACCACTAGCCATTCCACTAGGTTGTCAAAAGACGACAACCAAGTGGCTGGTTATAACCCAGCAAAAGACGCTGGGCAAGTCATTGGTTATAGCCATTCGACTAGGCTACCAACAGCCTTGCATAGCCATCTGACTGATGAAACAACTGGTAAAACAACTAGCCATCCCACTAAGCAACCAGAGGACGGTTGCCAAGTGGTTGGTTATAGCCAATCCACTGATGGAACTACTAAGTATTGACTAAGCACGATAACCCTGTGCCAAGTCACTACTTATAAGCCACCAAAGAACGGTGGCAAAGTGTTTGGTTATAAGCTGGCAAACTACGCCAGCCAAGTCGCCAGTCAACGCCAGTCAGGTGACTCTTTGCCCCTCGCGAGGATGAGAGTGTAATGGTTTACGGCGCAAAACCAAGCCTTAACGTGAAACTCGCGTAGCAAGACCGCTCCCCGAGTGCATGTTCTGCGCTATGCATAACCCGGTATCCGCGCAAGTGGAAAGTGAATGGCTCATGGCTGCACGCATGGCTTTGCCGTGGGGGATGGCACATGCTGCGGCGCGGCATGCCACGGCGAAGGTATAATGCGCGCCTTTGTTGTGGCTGATTTTCACTTGATATTCATTCTGGAGTTGTCTTGTTCAAGCTCATTGGCTTCATTGCGGGTTATTACTTTTTCGGATTCTTCGGGGCGCTGCTCGGCCTGTTCGTCGGGTCATTTATCGATCGCATGATGGCGTATGGCGCCGGCGCGATTAACCCGCTGCAGAATGCGCTTCGCCAAGCGGTCTTCCTTGAAACGGTGTTCATCTCGATGGGCAAGCTGGCCAAGGCCGACGGGCATGTGTCCCAGGACGAGATCGATCATGTCGAGCAGTTCATGCAAAAACTGAACATGACTGCGCAGCATCGCGAGCAGGCAATCAAATTGTTCAAGCAAGGTGCCGATCCGGCGTTTGACATCGTGCCGACTTACACAAGATTCATGGCCGTTTGCGGGCACACGAGGTATCTGAAGCAGGTGTTGCTGGTTTATCTGATCGTGATGGCGCTGGCGGACGGACATTTCCATCCAGCTGAAGAAGCATTGCTCACCGAGATCGCCGCTCGTCTTGGCTTTGACCAGGCCGCGTTCAAGCACATGCTGGATATGGTGCTGAATCAATCGCACTTCGCCGGAGGACAAGCCAGCGCAGTCACCGCATTGGACGACGCATATAAAGCGTTAGGCGTAACCAAAGACAGCAGCGACCATGAGATAAAACGCGCCTATCGCAAACTGATGAGCCAATACCACCCGGACAAATTGATGGGGCAGGGCGTGCCGGAAGACATGATTGCAATGGCAACCGAACAGGCAAAAGAGATCCAGTTGGCTCATGACCTGATCAAGAAAACCAGGAATATTTGAGCGGTTGCGGGGGAGGATTTGCCGGTGTAGGAGCGGGCCATGCCCGCGACCAAAAGATTCGCGGGCATGGCCCGCTCCTACAATTAATATTTTTGGAATTGTAGTACGTGCGAATAAATTCGCACTTACAAACCGATTAACTATTTTTTTCCGGGATTAACGATGTCAACCACACTTCCCATCCTCTCACTCCTTGAAACCCGCGTCCTTGGCGTGCTCGCCGAGAAGCAGCGCACGGTGCCGGACAGTTATCCGTTGACGCTGAATTCGCTGGTGTCCGGTTGCAACCAGAAGAGCAGCCGCGATCCGGTTATCGAGGCTTCCGAATCGGAAGTGCAGGCGGCGCTGGATAGCCTGCGGGGCTTGTCGCTGATCGTGGAAACCAGCGGGGGCAGGGCGTCTCGTTACGGGCACAACATCGAAAAGGTGCTGCACATCCCCGCGCAATCCACCGCCTTGCTGGCCATGCTGATGTTGCGCGGCCCGCAGACGGCGGGGGAGTTGCGCATCAATTGCGAGCGGCTGCACAAGTTCGCGGACATATCTTCTGTAGAGAGTTTTCTGGTCGAGCTGGCCGAACATGCGACGGGCGGCCTGGTGATGGAGCTGCCGCGCCAGCCCGGCTCGCGCGAAAACCGCTGGATGCATTTGCTCTGCGGTGCACCGGTCATCGACGCGCACGTGCCCGCCGGAGCGGCATCTGCCATTCCCTCAGGCGATGTGACGGTGGGTGAGATCGCCGCGCTCAAGGCCAACGTCGCGAAGCTTGAAGCGGAGGTCAGCGAGTTGCGGGCGATGGTGGTCAGGCTGTGCGCAGAGCTGGGCGTTACTGCCGAGTAGCAGCATCATTAGCGCGTGTTCCATAATGCGCGTAAGCGGGGATTTTGAATAAAAAAAGGGGATGCCGTCGGCATCCCCTTTTTACTACGGTGCGTTTCTAATTACTCGATCTTGGCTTTGCTGCGCAATGCGGTAATCAAGTCCTGAATGGTTTGCTGTTGCAGGCGTTGTTGCATTTGCGGTTTGAGTTCTTCAAACGAAGGCACTTTCAGGCTGCGCACGTCGTCCAGCTTGATGATATGCCAGCCGAATTGGGATTTCACCGGCTCTTTGGTATATGTGCCCTTTTTCAGGCTGAGCAGTGCGTTGGCAAACGGTGGGACGAAGTTGCTCGGGACTGCCCAGCCCAATGAGCCGCCTTTTTCTGCGGAACCTGCATCTTTGGATTTTGCTTTGGCGATCTTGTCGAACTTACCCTTTTTGCCGAGTTGCGCGATGATCGCTTTAGCCTCATCTTCAGTATCAACGAGGATATGGCTCACGTTATATTCATTGCTTCCGACAGTGGTTTTCAGCTTGTCATATTCCTGCTTGAGCTGATCTTCAGTGATCGGGTGGCTTTTGGCATAGTCTTGCACGTATGCGCCGACCAGTACCGATCCTTTGGCAAGTTCCATTTGTTCAATGACCTCAGGGTTTTTGTCCAGGCCATTCTTTTTTGCTTCCTGGGCCACTACCTCGAGGTTGATCATGTCTTCACGGATCGCCTTGCGCAGTTCCGGACTGTCCGGCTGACCTTGTGCGGCGGCGGCTTTGACACGCAGATCAATACGCGCTTGCGGTATGGAGATGCCATTCACCATGGCGGCGGACTTGTCTTCGGCAAAAGCAGGATTGATCGCGAGTATGCCAATTATTGCCAGTGCTGCAATTTTTACAGTTTTTAACATTGCTATTCCTCTTAAGAATTATCAAAGTGTGACGGTTAAATCTCGTTCGGCGCAAGCGCCTGTATGGTGAGTGCGTGGATTTCGCGCTTCATTAACTCCCCCATTGCGGAATATATCATACGGTGGCGGGCTACCGTGTTTTTGCCGACAAACTGTGCCGAAACGATACGCACTACATAATGCCCGCCGCCATCGCGCGCACCGGCATGACCGGCGTGCTTATGGCTTTCGTCGATGATTTCCAGCTGCACCGGTTCAAGCACGGCAAGACGGGCGCGCATTTTTGTTTCGCGTTCATTCATGGGAATCTCATTGCGGAAAGGTTTTTCTGAACGGCTGCACACGAACCTCTGCATATACCCCGGCGGTTACGTAAGGGTCGGTATTCGCCCACTCTTGTGCGGACGCCAGCGTAGGGAATTCGGCCACGATCAGGCTGCCGGTGAATCCTGCCGCGCCGGGTTCAAGCGCGTCCACAGCGGGAAATGGCCCGGCCAGCAGCAGGCGCCCCCGGCTCTGCAGTTCTTGCAAGCGGGCAACATGCGTGGGGCGGGCAGTCATGCGTTTGTCCAAGCTGTTGGGGACATCCTGCCCGATGATTGCGTACCACATTTATGCCACCTCCATTAGTTGTCCTCTTTCTTCTCGTCCGCATATTTCGCCAGCCATACGCCTTGCGCCAGGATGAACACCAGCATCAAACTGGTGAAGCCGAACAGTTTGAAATTCACCCAGGCATCGGTGGAGTAGTTGAACGCCACATACAGGTTGATAAAACCGAGTACCGCAAAGAACAGGCTCCAGCTCAGGTTGAGGCGATTCCATGCATGCAGCGGCATGGCGATCTTCTCCTGCAGCAACGTGCGCATCAGGTTCTTGTGAAACAGCAGATTTGAGAACAGTAAAATGACGGAAAACACCCAATACAGCACGGTAGGTTTCCACTTGATGAAGCTTTCGTTATGCAGCAACAGTGTTGCACCGCCGAACACCGCGATGATGGCAAAGCTTACCCATAGCATCGTGTCTACTTTGCCGTGCCGATATTTTGTCCAGATGATCTGCAAGATTGTGGCGCCAATCGCTACCGCCGTGGCGACGTAAATGCCCTGGAACTTGAAGGCGATGAAAAACAGGATGATGGGGAACAGATCAAATAGCAGTTTCATGACGATAGCGGTATCAAGTTAATTTTTGTCCAGCACAAGTGCGACGGAATTGATGCAAAAGCGTAACCCGGTGGGTTGCGGCCCGTCCGGGAATATATGGCCGAGATGCGCGCCGCATTGTTTGCAGCATACTTCAACTCGCGTCATGCCGTGACTGGTATCGGTGCGCGATATGACGTTTTCGGGTTTATAGGGTTGCCAAAAGCTCGGCCAGCCGCTGCCGGAATCGAACTTGGTTGCAGAATCAAACAAGGGGTTGCCGCAACATACGCAGCGATAAATCCCGGCATCATGGCAATCCCAATAGCCCCCGGTGAATGGCGGTTCGGTGCCGCACTGGCGGCACACCTGATATTGCTCGGGAGTAAGTTCATCGCGCCAGTCGGTATCTGATTTTTCGATTTCGTTCATTTTAAAAACCATTGTCCGCGGATTGTCCATCGGGCTTGGAAAGCCAATATCTCCGGCGTAGGAGCCCGACTTGTCGGGCGATTGGATTGCTTCATCGCGCAATAAATTGCGCTCCTACAATTCATATCCCTACAATACCTCACCTGCATAATCCGCCAGCCGCGAACGTTCGCCGCGCATCAGCGTGACGTGTCCGCCGTGTGGCCAGCCCTTGAAGCGATCCACCACATAGGTCAGGCCGGAGCTTCCTTCGGTCAGATAAGGTGTGTCGATCTGCGCGATGTTACCCATGCACACCACCTTGGTGCCGGGGCCGGCGCGGGTGACCAGCGTCTTCATTTGTTTGGGCGTAAGGTTCTGTGCCTCGTCGATGATCACATACTTGTTGAGAAAGGTGCGTCCGCGCATGAAATTGAGCGATTTGACCTTGATTCGCGAGCGTATCAGGTCGCGCGTTGCGGCACGTCCCCAATCGCCGCCTTCTTCGTCGGATTTGTTCAGCACATCGAGGTTGTCTTCCAGCGCGCCCATCCATGGGGTCATTTTCTCTTCTTCGGTACCGGGCAGGAAGCCGATGTCTTCGCCGACCGGAACCGTCACGCGGGTGATGATGATTTCGGAATACAGCTTGGTTTCCAGAGTCTGCAACAAGCCGGCCGCCAGGGTCAGCAGGGTTTTACCAGTGCCTGCCTGCCCCAATAGGGTGACGAAATCGATCTCCGGATTTAACAGCAGATTGAGCACAAAGTTCTGTTCGCGATTGCGCGCAGTGATGCCCCAAACGTTGTTCTTGCTGTGGGTGTAATCGGTCAGGGTGCGCAGCAGGGCGGTCTGGTCGTTCTGTTCCAGCACCACGGCATAAAACGGCGCGGCACCATTTTCCTGATAGACGAATTGATTGACGAAAAATGCCCCGCACAGCGGGCCCTGTATCTGGTAATAAGTGTGGCCTTCCTTCTGCCACGACTTCATGTCTTTGTCATGGCTCTCCCAAAAATCAGCCGGTAACGGCAGCACGCCGGTGTAGAGCAGGTCGCTGTCTTCCAGCACCTTGTCATTGAAATAGTCCTGGGCTTCCAAGCCCAACGCGCGCGCCTTGATGCGCATGTTGATGTCCTTGCTGACCAGGATCACCGAACGTTGCGGCTGCTGTTTTTGCAGGCCGATGACGACACCGAGAATCGCGTTGTCCGCTTTGCCCAGTTCCAGGTTTTGCGGCAACTCGTATTTGACGAAGCTGGTTTGCAGGAACAGGCGCCCCGTACAATTCTTGTGCGCGGACGATTCGAGCGCGATGCCTTCCTCGATCTTGTGCGGCGCATCGCTGACGATCTGATCCAGGAAGCGGCTGGCTTGACGGGCATTTCTGGCGACTTCGGTCATGCCCTTTTTCTTGTTGTCCAGTTCTTCCAGCACGAACATCGGCAGGCAAATATCATGTTCTTCGAAGCGGAACAAGCTGGTCGGGTCGTGCAATAACACGTTGGTGTCCAGAACGAACAACTTGATTTCGGAATCCTTCTCCGTGTTGGCCGTTTTGTTGCGTGGTGGTGGGGACATTACGTTCCTTTAGTTTAGGGTTGTGACGAAATCGAGCACTTCCTGCGCGTGGCCATCGGCCTTGAGCCCGCGCCATTCACGGCGAAGTATGCCATCTTTATCGAAGACAAAAGTGCTGCGCTCAATGCCGCGCACTTGTTTGCCGTACATGTTCTTCAGCTTGATCACGCCGAACAGGTTGCACGCGGTTTCATCGGGATCCGAAAGCAACTCGAACGGCAGCGTGAACTTGGCCTTGAAGTTTTCATGCGACTTGAGGCTGTCACGCGAAATGCCGACGACTTCGCAATGCGCCTTTTTGAATTTTTCATACACGTCGCGGAACTGCTGCGCCTCGGTGGTGCAACCCGGTGTATCGTCCTTGGGATAAAAATAAACCACCAGATGCTTGCCGCGCGCGCCGGACAGGGTGAAGGTCTGATTGCCCGTGGCAGGCAGGGAAAAATCTGTAACTGTGTTTTCTGACATAAGTGAATTCGCTAAAGAGGGTGACATTCTTGTCAAAAAACGCACTAAAGGCAAGCATCTTCGCGCCCTCGTCAAACCGGCGCGGTTGTGCTACGGTTGCTGCCCGCTTTACCAGAGTTGCCTGTTTTCACAAAATCGACCGTTATGACTGATTCAGATTACATGCTCCTCGCGCTCGAGCTGGCAAGCCTGGCGCAGGCTGCCGGCGAAGTGCCGGTGGGTGCGGTGGTGGTGCTGGACGGCAAGATCATCGGCCGCGGTTACAATGCGCCGATCTCGCGCAATGACCCTACTGCACATGCGGAGATGATGGCTTTGCGCGATGCCGCGCAAAATATCGGCAATTACCGGCTGGTCGGCTGCGAGTTGTTCGTCACGCTGGAGCCGTGTTTGATGTGTGCCGGCGCGATCATGCACGCGCGCATCGCGCGGCTGGTGTACGGGGCGCGTGACCCCAAGACCGGCGCGTGCGGCAGTGTGCTGAACGCGTTCGCTGATCCACGCTTGAATCACCACACCGAAGTGAAGGTTGGCGTGCTCGCGGACGAGTGTGGTTTAATGCTCAGCGATTTTTTCGCGATGCGTCGCGCGCAACAAAAGGCATCGTGAAAATAAACGTCAACATTGCGAAGCAACAACTCGAATTGCAGGATGACTCGGGCCAAGTGCTGCGACGCTACGCAGTCTCCACTGCCGCGAATGGCGTGGGCGAGATATCCGGCAGTTATTGCACGCCGCGCGGCAAACATATCATTCGTGCCAAGATAGGCGCAGGGCAACCCGAAAATGCCGTTTTCGTTGGTCGCCGCACGACAGGAGAAATCTATACGCCAAAATTGGGCGCGCAGTTTCCCGGACGTGACTGGATATTGACGCGTATCCTGTGGTTGTCCGGATGCGAAGTGGGCTTCAATCGGCTTGGAAAAAGCGACACCATGCGCCGTTACATCTACATCCACGGCACGCCCGATTCTGTGCCGCTTGGGATACCCGATTCGGATGGCTGTATCAGGATGCGCAATACCGATTTGATTGAGTTGTTCGATTTGGTGCCAGTAGGAACCGCAGTCGAAATCATCGAGTGATTTTCCAGGGGAGAATGCAAGCATGAGTAATCCTTTTACCGTCAGTCTGGTTTGCTGGCATGACGGCGAGCCTTTGCTCAGATCAGTTCGCGAAGCAGTGTTTATCCGGGAGCAAGGTGTTCCGGCAGAGTTGGAGTGGGACGGGCTGGATGAAGGTTGCCGTCATGCGCTGGCACTGAGCCTGCGCGGCGAAGCGATCGGCAGCGGTCGGATACTCGCCAATGGACACATCGGGCGCATTGCGGTGTTGCCGCAATGGCGCAAGCAACAGGTCGGCACGGCGATCATGGAATCGCTGCTCGATTATGCTCGCGCACACGATTACAAACAGGTGGATGTGGATGCGCAGACTCACGCCTTGCCGTTCTATCACGGCTTTGGATTCGCCGAGCAGGGCAAGGAGTTCGTGGATGCCGGGCTGCCGCATATCAAGATGTTCCTGAAACTTTAGTAATCCGCCATATCGTTTCTATTCGGCTGTATCGATCCGCTGGTCACATCTGTTGTTGAGAGTGATCAAGAGGCAGGTGCTGCTTTGTGCCAAAAGCCAGAGCTCAGCATCGAACTGAATTCGAACCAGAATTTTCTCCATTAGCAGAATATGAGTTTAGCTGCTAGATTGCGATTTATGTATTTATAGCCCTCCGTGTTACTTGAACGGGGGAAGTTGGAATGCCGTTTTTATTGGGTAATGTGCATTACTGTCAGCCACTTTACGGCATTTGTCATCGGCGAGTTACCGGGTTAAGGGGAATTAAAATGAAATATCTATTTGCAATAATAGCACTAACGGCATCGACACTCTGTGCAGGAGCGGACGTCAACACCACCATTGGAACTCTGAACATAGGCATCGGTACCAGAGCCGGACTTAATGGATTTATTACGATGGGCGTGAATCAGAGCGGCGACAGACGTGAAACCAACATGCTTGTCGCGGACAAGCATCTCATCAGCAATGTTTACCTGCACATGTCACGAGATGATCTTCAAAAGCTGCGTGACCTGATTGACGCAACCATAACCGAGCTTGACAAAAAGTAGGGGGGAATATTGCACTCCCGATCAAACTTTGCCACAAGAACGAAAATGACCAAACGTCCTAAATTCGCTCTACGCAACCCACCGCCTGAGCCGTCAGAGATCAAAGCAGATTGATATCCATATCCACTGAGTGGTACTGGTAAGCATGTTCAATAATCTTTGCAAATGTAGCACGGACGAAACGCAGAGGCAGATAAACCATCTTTCTTCTACACCTGTATCTGGAATTGCCGAGCTTCTCCGTAGCAGACGCTGCGTTCTGAAGAAAGGAGTCGTATCTTCATTACAATATCTCGGGAGCTTGAAAACGGAGTTTGGCCAAATTGGCCCACTTGTCCCGGCACAAAAAACAGGTGAGAGAAAGTTTCTGGTCTCCGAAATTGTTCCGATACTCCGTGCCAATCGAAACATCCCAGATGACGGACTCTTGCAAAGAATTGAAGCTGTAATAAAAAAAGAAGCGAAGAATGAAATTGAGTTCAACATCACGCTACTATTGTGTAATGGTGAAATCATCATCAAGGATGGAAACAAGAGAACCATTGCATACTATGAAAACCGAAAGAATTTGAATCAGACAGCGATCAACTATGAAGTCTATGTTGTCGAGTCAGCACAAAATAATACTTAACGTTCTAGTGTGAGATGAGTTAACTTGCACCCGTCATATCAAACGTTGAGCCAATTAAGGCAGCAAAATGACCTCTAACCAGTGGCCAGATTTATCGCTTCGGGCGCTCTATTTAGGTAGTGTGTAAGTTTATAAATAACTATTTGAAAGGTAATAATGGCTACTGAAAATGGCAATCTTTCGGGTGAGAAGTCTTTGCTGACTTCAGACAATGGCGTCCTCACATTATCGAATTACAGAGTCAAATATGATGCACAAGCCAAGGGCTCATCCAAATTTATGACCATAACTCTTGATGCGGTTGCTTCGTGCGGGCTCGTCACTCAGAGCAAACCCATCTTACTTGTCATTGCTGCAATCTGCGCCGCCATCGGGGCAGTTGTCCAACACGACAGAGGAGCTCTCTTCGGATTGTTGTTTCTTGCACTGTGTTTTGTGGTGGCGTACTTCCTAACTCGCTCAGGTGTCATCACTATAAGCTCCAATGGTGGAGAGCGCATCGACGTTCCAACTAAAGGTATGAAACAAGAAAACATTCGTTCCTTTGTTGAGGCGCTGGTTGAGGCGAAACTCAACTTCATCGGGAAACTTGGTGGTAAGTAAAGGTTAAAAAATCTAACCGTTCTTTGTCAGACATGCAAAGCTGACTCAAGCATTGAATGAAGGTCTAAATGCTGGGCCGTACGGATTACTGAGAGTTAGGGCAGTGTCATCGTCATTTTCCAGTGCCCAGATTTATCTCTTCGGGCGCGCCCGAAGAGATAAATCTGGGCACTGGAAAGAGGTTGTCTTACTTCCCTGAAGTTCCACTTTCAGGCAGTCAATTATCAATACCAAAGGACTGCTTCCGACACTTACCGGAAGTTCAGTTTCATTTCCAAATTTACGTTCAGAAATATTGTAAACGTCG
>Ga0097691_1000883_pt1 | contig 23925 bp, 14 predicted proteins | sample NGESurdeep072012_8_FD_72858 | JGI IMG/M metagenome (GOLD analysis project Ga0097691, IMG submission 72858) | Arctic peat soil microbial communities from Barrow, Alaska - NGEE Surface sample 210-1 deep-072012 | ecosystem: Environmental > Terrestrial > Soil > Wetlands > Peat ... | reverse complement strand
CTGCACGTCCGTGGACGGCGCGTGACCCACCGGGCAGATCGACGGTGGCGTCCGGCTGAGCCTGCAGGTTGAGCCACCAGGCGGGCTCGGCATCGGCCCAGCCGTTCATGGCCATGGTGACCAGGTCGGGACCGTCCTCGAAGTAGCCGAGGATGGCCTTCCGCTCCTCACCCGTGCGGCGCCCGACCGTCCGCAGGCGCAGCATGCCCCAGCGGTCGGCGGTCGCGGTCCGGAGGCCGAACCGGCCGCCGGTGACGGCATAGACGGCACGCTGCACCACCCAGAACGAGCGGATGAACCAGCGCGGCGGCAGAGACGGTGACTTCTTCGACGGTTCTGACATGGTGTCCTCCCGGTCCGGTGTGTTGGTCAAGGCGCGGTCCTGGCTTCGGGCTGTGATGACCCGCGGGCCGCTGCTGCTAGATGAGTAGACCGCCCGGTGGCTTGAGTAGGCGTGCGGGTCGAGTTCCTGGGACATCGCTCCGTGCCCGTTGCGGCTGATCAGTGCCAGCCCCCATCGGTGGTCTGCACGGGCAGCATGTCCCCAGGGCGGTATGAGTGTCATACCTCCGAGGAGCTATTCGGGGGACTAATCGCGGGCGCCCTGGAGGGCGCATAGGGTCGAGCCGGCGGACCGCCGGCCCGGCCGGGCATCGTCGCCGAAGTCGTCCTGCTCAGCCGTCGGGGCGGCGGTTCGGGGACAGGAGTCCCAGGGCTCGTCCCTTGGCGACTGCCTGCGTGCGGCTGCTCACACCGAGCTTGGCGTAGATGTTGCGGGCGTGAGCGAAATAGAACAAATGGTCGGGGCGAGAGGAGTAGCACCGACCAGCATCGACCAGCTCTGCTGGTCATCAACGTCTGCTGGTCCCCCTCGGGCTAACACCGACCCAAGCGAATCGAGGCCTCGTCTGGGTTGACCGGTGACCCCTACCGTGACCCCTGAGCCCGATCTTCACTGACACCGTCGAGTTCAATCGGACGGGAGTGCCTTGAGGCTACGCGTGCGGGATCGAGCCCAACCTGCGGCGGACGTGAGCGCATTGGGCGGGCCCGCAGAAAGATGCGGGCGTAATCCGACGATCCCAGCCGCACACCTGCTTGACAGTGCGCCATGGGCCCGCTGCCGTCGGACAGGGTCACCAAATGGGGGCGATTGCGATGTCCGAAGGGGTGTCGAAACCGCGACCCAACGCGGTAGGTATCTGCTCGTCCTTTCGATTCGTAAACAGCAGGTCCTCGGTTCAAATCCGAGTGTCGGCTCCATCGATTGAGATCAGAAGCCGGCCGCGAGGCCGGCTTCTTGGCTGTCCGGGCACGCCGGGCTCACGTTGGCGCGGATCGTGAGTGCGCCGTGGTATCCTTACATCGGAGCGATTGTAAGGAGACAGAACCATGGAAGTCTCGGCACGGCTCAGCTCCAAGGGCCAGATCACGGTCCCACGGGCGGTCCGCGAGGCGCTGTCGCTGGAAGAAGGGGACCGGCTCGTGTTCCGCGTGGAGGGGGATCACGCCGTGCTCGCGCGGACCCCCGATCTCCTCGCCATGGCCGGATCGGTGAGCGTGCCGGCAGCGAAGCGGGGCACCCCGTGGACGGAGGTTCTGCGCCAGACGCGGCGGGCCCGGGCCGCCGAGCGCCGGTGACGGCATTCGTCGACACCAACGTCCTGATCCGCCACCTCACGGGCGATCCGCCGGAACTCGCCGCGCGGGCGACGCGCTACCTGGCTGCAGCCGACGACCTGCTGCTGCCGGATCTGATCCTCGCCGAGGTGGCCTACGTCCTCGACTCGTTCTACGAGACGCCTCGGGCGCAGGTGGCGACCACGCTCCGGGCGGTGCTGGCGTTCTCCGCGATCCGGGTGCTCGACGCCGACCTCCTCCAGCGGGCAGTCGAAGTTTACGAGGTCCACCGGCTCGACTTCGCCGACGCCTACCTGGTCGCGAGCGCGGAGCGGACCGGGGTCGGCGTCATCGCCTCGTTCGACCGGGGCATCGATCGGGTCACGACGGTCCGCCGCGAGGAACCGGGCTGAGCGGGAGGATGAGGGCCGACACACCGTGCGATGCTGCCGTCATGGCGGCCGTTCAGACGATGGCGATCGCGGGCGCGGCTGCGCTGGCCGGCGTCGTCATCGGTCGGCTGGTCAGCGGGTAGCGACCCGGGCAGATCCGCGTCCCCCGCGCCCCGCCTGGCGCGATGCCGGGTGACTCGATGCTGGTCGGAGGGGGATCAGCGCGACGGCTGCGGCTGGTGCGCTGCTCGCTTCGCGTCCGCGTTCACCTTGCCGTGGAGCTTCGTCGGGGCGGTGCCGGCCGAGGTGGAGGGCGAGGTCGTGCCGGTCGTCGGGGCAAGCGCGCATTTTCCGGTCGTCGCATCGAAGACGTAGAGCCCGCGGGCGATCAACGAGATGTACGCGCCCTTGTTCGTGAGGCTGCTATTGACGTCGCAGGCCTTCAGCGCGCCGAGCGAGAGGTGGGCCGCGGCCGAGACACTCGCGCCGTGGTTGTCCATGGGCTTCGTTCCCGTCGTCGCGTCGGTGCCGGTGGTGTCGTCGGTGCCGGTCGTGGAGTCCTTCCCGTCGGCGGACTTGTTCGGGGCCAGGGCCGCGCCGCTCTGGGGTGCGTGGCTCAATGCGGCATTGGCCTGCGCGGGACCGACATTCGAGGTGTTCGCGGCGTCGGAGATCGTCCTGGCCGCGAAGACCGCGGTGGCGGAGAGTGCCAGCACGACGAGTGCGATCATTGGGCTTCGCAGGCGGTTCACGATGTTCATTCTCCCGTATCCGTTGGGTTGGACGACCCAAGTCCGGGCCGGATGAGTGCGTTCACGGGAGAGAACGATCGGGCCCGGAGAACCGTTAGGGGGAACATCGTTCGACTCGAGGCAACGATGGTACCTGCCGGTCGCCGACGCTCCGGCGAGCCCCGGAGCCGCGGGTCACGCTGCGGGCCGCTCGTACACCACCAGCTGCCAAACGCGGGTTGTGCGCTGGAGCTGCTTGACGAGGCCGGTGGCAGCAACGATCGCGTCCACGTCCGCGGCGCTGTGGGAGAACACGCGAAACGGCGATCGCGACAGCCGCAGCTGGGCGTTCAGGAAGGCGACACCGATCCTGCCGAGCCATGAGTCACGCGGGTAGACGAGGGCGTACCGGCGACGCGCCAGGCCCGCCGATCGCCCGACGAGCGCGGCCATGTCCGCGTAGCAGCAGATGACGCGGTCAAGGGCGACCAGGTCGGCGGGCTGGACCTCGTCAGCGAGATCGACGAAGTCGCCGGCGAGATACCGGACGCGGTCCGCGTGACCCTGCCGCTCGGCCTCGTCCCGCGCGACGGAGATATAGGCGCGAGACGCGTCGACGTCGACGGCAGAGGCAGCCCCCGATCGCAGCAGCTCGTGGTGGATCGCCCCCGCGCCACCGCCGATCTCGAGCACCGTGGACCCGGCGATCTCGCCCGCGGCGAGGGCGTCGATCAGCGCGCGCGTCAGTCCGACCGGTCCCTTCTGGTGGTAGGCGCGGAGATGCCGGGCGGCGTGGCGGGCATCGAACTGGCGATCGAACGGGGAGTCGCCGGGTGAGCAGCAGTCCATCGCGCCGATCGTAGCAGGAGCGGTCAGGCCCTCCCTCCCAGCCTGCCGTGGGCTACGGGATGACGCCGTCCGGCACCAGGGGCAGTGAGCGGAGCCGCACCCCGGTCGCGGCGAAGATCGCGTTGGCGAGCGCCGGGGCGATCGCGAGGATGGGCGTCTCGCCGCCGCCGGCCGAGGGCAGATCCCGTCGATCGAGGAGCACCACCTCCACGGGCGGAACGTCGCCGATATGCGGGACGCGGTACTCCGCCATGGACGCGTTGCTGATCGCGCCGGCCTCGAAGTGGATCGCCTCGAAGAGGGCGGCGCCCAGGCCCATCACAGTCGCCCCCTCGACCTGGTTGGCAAGGCCGTCGGGGTTCACGATCGCGCCGCACTCGAACGCGGTCACGATGCGGAGGATCTCGAGGCGCCGGTCGCCGCCGACGCGCACCGCCACGCAGGTCGCGACGCGGGCGCCCTTCTCGACGCCGCCGGCGATCCCCATCCCAAGACCGGGCTCGCGGGGCTGACCTGCCCAGCCCATTCGTTCCGCGGCCGCCCTGAGCACCTGCGTCAGCCGCTCGTCGCGGAGGTGCGCGAGGCGGAATGCGAGCGGGTCCGCGCCGAGCGCGTGCGCCAGCTCGTCCACGTGGGATTCGCGGGCGAAGTGGTTCGCCGTCGCCGCCAGGGCCCGGTACGAGCCCTGGGCGAGTGGCGAGTCGGCGGGCTGGTAGTCGAGGCGCTGGTTGGGGATCTCGTAGGGGCCCACGAGGCCGAACATGCCCGCGTTCGTGTTGGTCATCTCCCACGCCGCGATGACGCCGTCCGGGCCCGCGCCGCTGCGGATGTCGATCACCGCTGCCGGGCGGAGGTACCCGCGGGTGAACTCCTCCTCGCGGCTCCAGCGCACCTTGACCGGCTGCCCGGCCGCGCGCGCCAGCCGGGCAGCCTCGACCGCGATCTCGCCGCCGTGCTTGCCGCCGAAGCCACCACCGGTGTCCGGCACGATGACGCGAACGTCCGCTGCGGCGACGGCGAGCGTCTGGGCAAGCTCGCCACGCACGGCGAACGGCTGCTGTGTCCCGCACCACACGGTCAGGCGGGCGCCGTCCCACTCGGCGACTGCCACGTGTGTCTCGAGCGGGACGTGGGCGATGTACGCGGTCGTGTACGTGGCGGCAAGCCGGACGGGTGCCGCGCCGAGCGCCGCGTCGACGTCGCCCACCTCCTGGTGAAACGCGCCCTCCCAGCCCCGTTCCTCGACGGGATGGGCTCGCAGGTAGTCGGCCAGCTCAGCCTCGGACGGCCGCGGCGGCTGGTCCCAGCGCGCCTCGATCGCCTGCAATGCAGCCGCTGCCCTGAATGGGCTCGTGGCGGTCACGCCCACGAACGAACCCTCGTGCACGACGGTCACGCCCGGGAGCGCAGTGGCCCCCTCGAGATCGACCGAGCGGAGCGTCGCGCCGAAGGTGGGCGGTCGCAGGACCCGACCGTGGAGCATGCCCGGGCGGGTCAGGTCGGACGGGTAGCGCTTCGCCCCCGTCACGATCTCCGGGGCGGTCACGCGCCCGGCAGCGCGACCGACAACCTGCTCGGCCGGCCCGGGCGTCACCGCCGCGCCGGGCCGCGCCGTCTCCACGCGCCGCATGCCCCGCACCAGCTCCCCGTAGGTGACCGAGCGCGCGCCCGCGGATTGCGTGACGCAGCCGTCGGCGGCGACGAGCTCGGCGGGCGCAGCGTTCCAGCGGGCGGCGGCAAGGCCGAGCAGGCACTCGCGCGCCGACGCCGCGGTGTGCCGCAGGTGCTCGCCCGCATCGGGCATCGACCGGCTGCCGAACGTGCCGGCGTCGAAGGGGCAGATGTCGGTGTCCCCCATCACGAGCCGGACGGCCGCACGCGGAAGGCGCAGCTCCTCCGCGACTCGCAGCGTGAGCGCGGTGCGGTTGTCCTGGCCCACGTCGACCTTGCCGGTGAAGGCCGTGGCCATCCCATCGGCACCGACGTGGATCCAGGCCCCGGCGCTGGTCACCCAGCGACCCGGGCCCGCGGCCTTCGCGGGCTCGAGGACGACGACCAGGCCCTCCGGGAGCACGTCGAAGTAGTCGCGCTGCCGGGCGCTGGTCAGGTCCCATGGCCGCCGGGGCCGGACCGATCCGGCCAGGGGACCGGCGCTCGCCGCGAACGGCGGGGGCCAGGCCAGGTCGGCATGGTCGGGATCCCGCGCCAGCTCGGACGCCCGGCGCACGGCGCGCAGGATTCGCGGGTACGTGCAGCAGCGGCAGACGTTGCCCTCCAGCGCCGCCCGGACCTCCGCGTCGCTGGGGTCGGGAGCCTGCTCCAGCAGCGCGACCGAGCTCATGATCATGCCGGCCGTGCAGTAGCCGCACTGGAGAGCACCGACCTCCAGGAAGGCGCGCTGAACCGGATGCAGGTGCCCGTCGCTGGCCAGTCCCTCGATCGTGGTGACGGCGTGGCCGACGGCCTCCGAGACGCGCGCCTGGCAGGCCCGGACGGGCGTGCCGTCGAGGAGCACGGTGCAGGCGCCGCACATCCCCTCGCCGCAGCCCGGCTTCGCTCCGGTCAGCCCGAGCTCCTCGCGGAGCGCGAAGAGGAGGCTTCGGTCCGGCTCGGGTGCGACATCACGCGCCACGCCGTTGACGACGACCTGCCTGGAGCCAGCCATGCTCGTCCCTTCGCGTTCGATTCCGGACACGGGCAAGCATAGCCAGGATCGCCACGGCGCCGCGCTGGCCCCGCCCGCCCGCCGTCAGCCCAGGATGACCCGGATGCGGTGCGTGGCACCGTCGTCGGCGAGCGGGATGGCGGCGGCGCCGCCATCCCGCGGCTTTCCGTCGATCTCGACCGACGCAACCCCGCGACTGACCCCTTGCGGGTTCTCCACGACGACCAGGTACCTGGCGGAGTGATACCGGAAGTCGATCTCGTAGCGCGGCCAGGCGCGGGGGATGCACGGGTCGACCAGGAGCGTCGTTCCGCGCAGGCGGAATCCCAGGATCCATTCGAGGCCCGCCTGGTACATCCAGCCGGCGGACGCGGTGTACCAGGTCCAGCCGCCGCGACCGACATGCGGCGGTTCCGTGTAGACGTCGGCCGCCATCACGTACGGCTCCACCTTGTAGCGCTGGACCCCGGCCCGGGTGCTGGCGTGGTTGATGGGGTTCAGGATGGAGAACAGGTCGCCCGCCTTGTCCCCGTCCCCCAGCGCCGCGAAGGCGAGCACCGACCAGATGGCCCCGTGGGTGTACTGGCCGCCGTTCTCCCGGATCCCCGGCAGATACCCTTTGACGTAGCCGGGATCGACCGCGGAGTGGTCGAACGGCGGCGTGAAGAGCAGGACAAGACCGTCGCCGCGCCGGACGAGGAACTCCTCCACCGCGGCCATCGCCCGCTCCGCGTGGGTGGGGTTCGCGGCACCGGACAGCACGGCCCAGGACTGCGCGATCGAGTCGATCCGGCACTCGGCGTTGATCGCGGAGCCGAGCGGCGTCCCATCATCGAAGAAGGCCCGGCGATACCAGTCCCCGTCCCAGCCCTGGCTCTCGAGCGCCCGCCGCAGCGACTTCATGCGGGCTCGCCAACGCTCCGCACGCGGATGCTCGCCGCGCGCCTCGGCGATCGGCGCGAAGGCGGCCAGGACCGTGTACAGGAACCAGCCCAGCCAGACGCTCTCGCCCCTGCCCTCGTATCCCACCCGGTTCATGCCGTCGTTCCAGTCGCCCGACCCGATGAGTGGCAGCCCGTGCGCACCCACGGCGAGGCTCCGATCGAGGGCCGCCGCGCAGTGGTCGTATAGCGACCCCGACTGCGGCGAGCGCTCGGGCTGGAAGTACGCGTCGACCTGGTCCGGGCGCAGCACCGGGCCCTCCAGGTAGGGGACCATCTCGTCCAGGACTGCCGTGTCGCCGGTGACCGCGAGGTACCGATCGACGGTGTAGGGCAGCCAGACGCGATCGTCCGAGATGCGGGTCCGGACGCCGCGGCCGGACGGCGGATGCCACCAGTGCTGGACGTCTCCCTCGACGAACTGGCGTGCCGCGGCGCGCAGGAGGTGCTCGCGCGCCAGCTGGCGCCTCGTTGTCAGCAGCGCGATGACGTCCTGGAGCTGGTCGCGGAACCCGTAGGCACCCCCGGCCTGGTAGAAGGCCGTCCGCGCCCACAGCCTGCAGGAGAGCGTCTGGTAGACCAGCCAGCCATTCAGCATGATGTCCATCGAGCGGTCCGGGGTCCGAACCTGGACCGTGCCCCGGGTCTCTTCCCAGTAGGAGGTCACCCGGCGCAGGATCGCCTCGTGATCGAGCGCCCGCCCGTGCCGGACGAGATCGGCCGCGGCCGCGGCCCCGTCCGCCTCGCCGAGGAGCACCAGGACCTGGGTCCGCGCGCCGTCGGCGAGCTCGAAGCCTGTCTGCAGGGCCGCGCAGGGGTCGAGGCCGGCGGCGGCGGCTCCCAGCAGGCGGTGCCCGCGGCCCAGGGCTGCCGGCCGCTCGAGGCCGCCATTTCGGCCGAGGAACTCGGTCCGATCTGCGGTCCACGTCATCTGCCGCCCGCCGAGGTCCAGGAAGGCGACCCGGCCGGCGAACTCCGTGTTCCAGGGGTTTCGCGCCAGGAGCGCCCCCGTTTCCGGCTCGCGGTCGGTGACGATCCGGGGGCCGCTCGTCCCGCGCGAGGCGCCCAGAACCCACTCCGCGTAGGCCGTCACCGACAGCCGCCTGGTGCGGCCGGACCGGTTCTCGATGGTCAGAAGCGAGATCTTCAGGGCCTCGTCGAGCGGCACGAACTGGACCATATTGAGGGCGATGCCGTCGTGCTGGTGCTCGAACCGGCTGTACCCGGCGCCGTGGCGGGCCACGTACGTCGATTCCTCGCAGCGGATCGGCTGCGCCGTGGGACCCCACAGCTCTCCGCTATCGTCATCCCGGACGTAGATCGCCTCGCCCGCCGGGTCGCTGACGGGATCGTTCGACCACGGCGTCAGCTGGTTCTCGCGGCTGTTCCCTGACCACGTGTAGCCAGACCCGGACTCGGAGACCTGGAACCCGAACGACTCGTTTGCGATCACGTTCAGCCACGGAGCCGGCGTGGCCTGCCCCGGGCCGAGGACGGCGACGTACTCGCGCCCGCCGTCGGCGAAGCCACCCAGCCCGTTGAAGAACTCCAGCTCCGGGCGAGGCGCGGGCGGCTCACTGTGGGCCGGTCTCGGGATGGGCGGCAGGGCGGCAGGGACCACTCTGTCCGGCGGGCGCTCCAGCCGGATCACCTGGTCGGCAAGGCTGCCGCGCCGGCTCAGCAGGACGGCGCGGGCGGCCGCTTGGAGCAGCGTGCGGTCGTCGTTGGAGAGCTGGTCACCGCGCAGGATGTAGACGTCGCCGTGGCCACGCCGGCCCTCCGACACCAGGATGGACTGGCTCGTGCGAACGAGCGCCTCGAGCGAATCGTTGAGGTCCGCGGCGTAGGTGGCGCCGTGCTCGTTGAGGATCACGAGGTCGACGTCCAGGAGCTTGAGCCGCCAGTATTCGTGCGCCCGGAGCAGCTGCCGGACGATCTCGAGGTCCTCGATCTCGTCGATCCGCACCACGACGATGGGCAGGTCGCCCGAGATGCCGTGGGCCCACAGGGCGGGCGCGCCCCGCTCGTTGCGGGCGAGCAGGCTCGGCGCCGGTCGCAGCGACGGATCCGAGTAGATGATCCGGTTGGCCAGGCGCTGGAAGAGATGCGCCTCGTCGGGATCGATCTCCAGGTGGTGGAGCTGAACCTGGGCCTGCGTCCACGCGAGCGTTGCCGCGCGTTCGTAGGTCGCCGTCTCCCGGTACTTGTCGGCCAGGTCCAGGACCTGCTCCCGCGACTCGGCGACGACCGTGGAGAAGATCGCGTGCGCGGTCGCGCCCGGAGCGAGCCGCACCCGGCAGCGGAGGCTGAAGATCGGGTCCAGCACCGACCCGGCCGTGTTCGAGAGCGGTCTCCCGTCGATGATCGAGACGGGCGAGCGGACCGAGCGGCCCCGGCCGAGGAAGCGGGCGCGATCCGTCTCGTACTGGATGACGCCGGCGACCTCGTCCTCGACCGCCGCGACATGGGCAGCCCAGATCGGCTTCTCGTCGACCGATCGCGGACGGCGGGTCGCGAGGAGCGCCCCGATCTCGGGGACGAACTCGGTCTGGACGAACAGGTTCTGGAACGCGGGGTGCGCGACGTCGGCCGCCTGCGGCGCGAGCGCGATCTCCGAGTAGGAGGTCAGCTCGACCTGGCGCTCCTGCGCCCCGAGATTGGTAAGCGTGACGCGACGGATCTCGGCGTCGTGCTCGGCCGACACGACGATGGTCAGGCCGGTCGTGATCGAGCCGTCGCGACGGGCGAACTCCGCGTGATCCTCCGCGTAGACGACGTCGTAGCTGTCCGCCTCCACGCCGCTGGGCTGGTGGCCCGCCGACCACACCGCGCCGCTGTCCATGTCGCGGAGGAAGAGGTAGCTGCCCCACGAGTCGCGCGTCACGTCCTCGCGCCAGCGGGTGACCGCCACGTCGCCCCAGCGGCTGTAGCCGGATCCCGCCGCGGTCACCATGACTGCGTAGCGCCCGTTCGACAGCACGTGCGTCCGGGGGATCGCGTCGTGGGGCGACGTGAAGTGACGGATGATCGGCGGCACGAGGTTCCGCACGTCGGCGGTGCTCTTCACCTCCTCGGCACGCGGCCGGGCCACGAGCACGTCCCGCGGCATCTTCTCCTGGAGCAGCAGCTCGGTCGCCTCGATGATCGGGTCGGCATGGAAGCGCTGCACCATCGCGCGGTTGTTGAGGACGTTGCCGAGGGCCACCAGGACCATCCCCTGGTGGTGGGCCATGTAGCTCTTCACGACCGCGACCGTCGCCCCTTCCGGCAGCCGGCGAGCGGTGTAGTCGAGCGCCTCCCGGAACCCATAGCGCCCGGCAGCTCCGGCCTTGCTCAGCCGGACGAAGTTGCGGACCGCGGCCTCCGGCTTGACCATCGCCGCGAGGGCGGTCGCATACGGGGCGACCACGACGTCCTCGCCGAGGCCCCGCTTCAGCCCGAGGCCGGGCACGCCGAAGCTCGAGTACTGGTAGGTCTGGTCGAGGTCGCGCGCGTAGAAGGCCGATTCCGAGATGCCCCAGGGCACACCGAGCCCGGTGGCGTAGCTCACCTGGCGGGCCACCACCAGCTTGTACGTGTGGTCGAGCAGGCTGTGGGCGGGAGCGCGCATCACGAGGGCGGGCATCAGGTACTCGAACATCGACCCGGACCACGAGATCAATGCGGATCCCCGGCCGACGGGCGTCAGGGCGCGGCCCAGCCGGAACCAGTGGTCCGGGGTGACGTCGCCCTTGGCGATCGCCACAAAGCTGGCGAGGCGGGCCTCGGAGGCGAGGTGGTCGTAGTAGCTCGGGTCCAGGGCGCCGTCGCGGACCCGGAACCCGATCGAGAAGAGCTTGCGGGTCGGGTCGAACAGGAAGCTGAAATCCGTTTCCCGGAAGAGCTGCTGAGCCTGGTCCGCGATCGCCTGGAGCCGTCGGACCAGCAGCGCGGCAGCGGGCGATCCCTCGCCCGGCTCGCGGACCGGCCGATCGGCCAGCTCGGCGATCGTCGGGAGGCCGGATCCCTCAGACGTCGCATGGAGCAGCGCGAGGTCTCGACCGTGGCTGGTGACCGCGCGCCAGTTGGCGTCGGCCCAGGTCACCAGGTCGCCCTCCGCGCCCTCACCGCGCTCCGCGGTCAGCGCCGCGGCAACGTCCGACAGCGTCCGGGCGTGCGCGGAGAGCTCGCCGAGTCGGGCCGCCCAGGCCCCGGGGGTGGTGGGAACGACGGCGCCGACCTGCGCGGGCAGCTCGAGGGCGTCTTCGAGGTGCCGCCGGGAGAGCGTCTGGCTTCGCCGGTCGTCGCCGATCGCGCCGGCGGCCTCGCGAGCCAGCGCGATCCCGTCGCCGATCCCAGCCAGCGCGGCCGCGACGGGAAGCGGCTGGTCGATCATCTGGCGGCAGGCGTTCGACAGTGTCAGCAGGTGGCCGGCGAGGTTCCCGCTGTCGACCGACGACACGTATGCCGGCTCGAGCAGATGCAGGTCCCGCGTGTCGTACCAGTTGAACAGGTGCCCGCGCCAGCGTTCGAGGCGGCCGATGGTCGCGAGCGTGGCCTCCAGGCGCTCCACCATCTCGAGCGTCCCGATCCACCCGAAGTCGCGGGCCGTCACGGTCGCCAGCAGGTACATCCCGATGTTCGTCGGCGAGGTGCGGTGGGCGACGACCGGCACCGGATCGTCCTGGAAGTTGTCGGGCGGCAGCGCATTGTCCTCCGGGCCGACGAACGTCTCGAAGAACCGCCACGTGCGGCGGGCGGTGAGGCGCAGCGCCCCGACGTCGGCGGCCGACAGCTGCTCCGCGGCCGATTCGGGAGGCGGCAGGGAAATCCAGCGGGCAACGAGCGGCGAAGCGAGCCACAGGACGAAGAACGGCGCGGCGATCCAGCCGGCACCCGGCTTCGCGGCGAGGACGAGGGCGGCGACGACAGCCGCGATCACGGCGCCGCCTGCCATCTGCCGGTAGAACCCGGCGAGGTCGAGCGTCCGGCCGGACGTGGCCTGGGCGGCGGTCATCCATTCGAGGAGACTGCGCCGCGTGACATACAGCCGCGCCAGCGTTCGCAGGATCGCGTCCGTCATCAACCACGCCTGGTGGGCAAGGAACGTCAGGCCGAGGGCAACCTGGGACGCGGCGAGGCCGATGTCCTCGCCCACGGCGCGCAGGTGGCTGCGCTTCGAGATGCCCTTGCGTTGCGGAATGAGCCCCGCGAGGACGGGCAGCGCCGCGGGGATGATTACCGAGGCCAGGACGAACGCGGTCCAGGTGGCGGCCGACACCGACGGGAGCGTCCAGGCCGCGACGAGCGTGGCAATGGAGAGCGGGGCGGACATCGTCCGGCGCAGGTTGTCGAGCATCTTCCAGCGGGCAATGCCTGGGATCGAGCCGGGGCGGCGCCGACCCGACGCGTCGCGGGCCCGGCCAAGGATCCAGGGCAGGAGCTGCCAGTCGCCGCGCGCCCAGCGGTGCTGGCGCGCCGCCGAGACCAGGTAGTTCGAGGGGAACTCGTCGAAGAGCTCCACGTCCGTCACGAGGCCCGCCCGGGCGAAGGTGCCCTCGAACAGGTCGTGGCTCAGGAGCGCGTTCTCAGGGACGCGGTCCGCCATCGCCGCGCCGAACGCGTCGAGGTCGTAGATCCCCTTGCCGGTGTAGCTCCCCTCGCCGAACAGGTCCTGGTAGACGTCGGAGACGGCCGACGCATAGGGGTCGATCCCGGCCGACCCGGAGAAGAGCCGCTGGAAGATCGTGGCTTCGTGCTCGCCCGGGAGCGTCGAGGTGATCCGCGGCTGGAGCACGCCGTAGCCCCGGGTCACGCGGCCTGCCCGCGGGTCGAAGGTCGCCTGGTTGAGGGGGTGGGCAATCGTCCCCACGAGACGCCCGACCGCGCCGCGGGGCAGCCGCGTGTCGGCGTCGAGGGTCACCACGTAGCGCACGTCCGGGGGCGGCGTCGACGAGGCCCGCCCCGTGGCCAGGATGCCGGTCGTCGCCGAGCCGCGCAGCAGCGCGTTGAGCTCGAGGAGCTTGCCACGCTTGCGCTCCCAGCCCATCCAGCAGCCCTCGGCCGCGTTCCAGCGCCGCCGCCGATGGAAGATCAGGAACCGGGCGCCTCCCCCGGGCGCCTCGCCGTGGCGCTCGTTGAGCCGGTCGATCGCGGCCACCGCCGCGGCGAGGAGCTCGTCGTCGCCGGGGACCTGCTCGGTCGGGGCGTCGAGCCAGTCGGACAACAGGGCGAACCGAAGGTCGCCCTCCCGGTTCCCCAGGTAGTGCACCTCCAGGCCACCGACCTGGGCTTCGACATCCGCCTCGCTGGTCAGGAGCATGGGCACGACGACGAGCGTGCGCATCCGGGTCGGCACGCCGTCGTCGAGGTCGAGCCGGGGCAGCGCCTTCGGGCCGAGCACGTCGGTGACCGTCCGGTTGACGAGGGCGATCGCGAGATCGGAGGCCGGACCGAGCGCGAGGATCGCGACGACGAGGATCCCGGCACCCGCCGCGCCTTCCCCGCCCGACAGCAGGAGCGGAATGGCAAGGAGGAGCGCGGTGACCAGGGTGAGCGTCCCGAGGTAGCCCATCCCGGCGCCCCGGACGTAGGCGCGCCGGAGCCGGCGCGCCAGCGGCACGCGAACGTGGAGGTCGCGCTCGAACGCGGGGCGGCCGTCGAAGACCAGGTACCAGCCGGGATTCCGTCGGGCCGCGACGGGCGGCTCGAGGGTGTCCGCGGAACGCGTCGTCTCAGCGGCAGGCACAGCGTCGGCCATCTCCGCCGCCCTCCGGGCGACCTCGATCTCGGTCAGGCCCGAGCCACGGGCCAGCTCTTCGACGGCGTGCCGGTAGCGGTCTCGCGTGGCGAAGTCCATCTCCCCGAATGAGCTCCGGGCGCGAAGGACGTCGTCGACCAGGCTGACGCTCTCGACGAAGTCCGCCCAGTCGAACCACGAGATGAGGCGCATGCTCGTGATCACGTTGCGGACCGTGACGTTCATCGTCGCCTGGCGCTGGTGCTCGAGGCGGACCATCTCCTCGGCCGTGGTCCCCTGCGCGGCCAGGAGCTCCTCCAGGAGGCGCAGAGCAGGAGTGACCGCGGGGTCCTGGTCGCGCAGCCGCTGGAAGAGCTGGACGCGCGCCGCCGTGGGGAGGGCAGCCCGCGAGAGGCGGCGCAGCGATGCCGCGGCGCCCTCCGGGCCGTCCGCGCCGAGGCCGACGAGGCTGTCGGCAAGCTCATCGGCCGTCTGCCGCGCGGCCCGGCTCCGGACGATCTGCTCGGCGAGGCGACGGAGGTTGTCCACGAGGAGGATCCGGAGCGTGATCGCGGTCGCCCACAGCTCGCCGATCGTGAGCGGCTCCACCTCCTGGTAGGCCCGCACCATGCGCCGCAGGCTCTCCGGGTCGAAGCGGCTGTCCGTGTGGGCGATGTAGGCCCAGGCGATGCCCAAGACCCGCGGGTAGCCCTCGAGATGGCCGCCGGTCAGCTTGGGAAGCTCGCGGTAATAGTCAGGGGGCAGGTCGTCGCGGATCTCGCGAAGCTGCTCGTCCACGATCGGGTAGTTGTCGACGAGCCACTCGGCGGCCGGCGTGATCCATCGTTCGTCCTTGATCGCGCGGGCCAGGACGCGGTACGACTCCAGCAGGACGCGGCCGTTCTCGGCGATGCGGGGCCGGACGTCGCGTCCCCGACGGGGCGCGTCGGTGACCGCCTGGGCGACAGCCAGCGTCCGGGCGTGCTGCTCCAGCCGCTCCACGCTGAAGAGCTCGGCGAGGATCGGCTCTTCGAGCTCGGCCTGCGAGCGAACCCGGCGCCGATCGCGACCTGGCAGGCCTTGGCGTGGCTGGTTCGATCTCATCAGCGGAGCGTACGCCGCGTACGGTGGAGCGGCCGTCGTCGGACGGCCCCGTACCTCAACTGACGGCGGTCACTGTTACGTCTCCCCGCGAAACGACCGGCTCACCCTGGCGCAGGGCCATGGCCGCACCCACGATGAGTGCCGGCGCGACCCCGGCCGCGACCACCAGCCGCGGCGCCCCAGCAAGGGAGAGCCCGGCGCCGAGGCCGACCGAGCCCGCGGCAAGCCACCGAAGCGTGGGGTCGGGCAGCGTCTGCAGCGCGGTGGTCGTCCCCTCCGCGCCGGCCCGTGTCGCGCGGATGGTCCCGGGTACCCGCTCGACGAGAAGCGTTGCACCACTGCGGACGATCCTCAAGGCCCCTGACATGCGGCGGCCGACGCGCGCGATGAGGTTGCGACCGTCATGGACGGGGACACGCGGACCAGGTGCATGCCCCCTGTGCTTCGTGATCTTGATTGTCGGCTCCAGTTCCGCGGTGGCCCGGCGGGCGCGGTGCGGCGGGACCGGCTCGCTCGGAGCTGGTCCCGCCCGGATTCGCGCCATCTTGTGCGGCTTCGAGGAGGCCACGGATCACCTCCGACTGATGAGGCCGCGTGAACCGGTCGCGAGGTGCACGACGTAGACGACGGCGATCGCACCGATCGTGGCGATGACGATGCTCTCGACGTTGATGCCGTCGACCGAGCCGATCTTGAGCACGCTCGCTGCGACGAACCCGCCCACGAGACCGCCGACGATGCCGAGGACGACCATCATCAGCAGGCTTTCACGGGCGCGCAGGACGAGGTTTGCCAGGAAGCCGGCGATCGCGCCGACGACGATCCATGCGATGAAGCCCATTGCGCCCGTTCCTTCCGTGTCGTGCAGACCCGCTCCGGCCGACGCTTCCTCCGAACCAGAGGCCACTCCTCGATTCGATTGCCTCGCCTGCTGGGCGCGGCCCCTACCGTGCCCGGGCGCGGTACGTTCGCGCGCCGACGAGAAGCGCCATGCTGCCGAAGACCGCTGCGGCCAGGACCAGGAGCCACGACGAGCTCCCGCCCTGCAGCGGCGCACCATCCGTGTACGTGGGCGGCGGCGTCGTGGCGACCGTCGTTGGGGCCACCGTTGCGGCCGACGTTGCGGTCGGCGACGCGCTCGGCGACGCGCTCGGCGACGCGCTCGGCGACGCGCTCGGCGATGCGCTCGGCGATGCGCTCGGCGATGCGCTCGGCGATGCGCTGGCCACCGCGGCGGCGGCGCAGCCAGCGTTCGAAACGGTGTTGTGGTCCATGGTCACTGCGCCGGTCTGCGCCATCGCCCGACCGGACACGCTCGCGCCCGTGTTCAGGGTGATGCTTGTTTGCGCCAGGATGCTCCCGGCGAAGGACGTGTTGGTACCGAGCGTCGCGGAGCTGCCGACCACCCAGAACACGCTGCACGGCGACGCACCGCCGATCAGCGCGACTCTCGAGTCAGTGGCGGTCGTGAGCGTGCTGACGGACTTGAAGACGAAGACCCCCGGGCCATTGAGCGTGAGCGTTCCCGTCAACAGGACCGACGAGTCGTAGCAGTAGACGCCCGGGGTGAGCGTCGCTCCGCCCAGCGGCACGTTGGTCCCTGTGCAAGCCTGGCTGTTCAGCGCATTCACGGCGCTCGTCACGCCGTTCTGGGCCTGGAGCGCCAGCGCGTCGGCTGTATGCGTCGCCCCGGTGAGGGTGATGCTTCCGACGCCGGTGATCGCGGCACCCGGGCTGACTCCCAGGTCGCCGATGATGGTGGTCGGCCCGGTGTTCGTCACCGTGCTGCCCCCGAGGACGGCGAAGCTCTCCGCCGAACCGAGCGATGGCGCGGTCGCCGCGGCGACCAACACGGCCGACGCGAAGAGCGCTGCAGCCGTCGCGAGCCCGGCGAAGACCGCCTGGCTGAAGGGCTTGCGACGCGTCCGACCCGTCAGGTGTGAGATCGATGGAAGGTGCATGTCCGTTCTCCCGTTCGGTGGGCCGCAGCGCCCCGGCATGGCGAGCCGCGGCTGGGCCGTTCACGAGGCAGGTACGCGTGTGGCGGACCGACCCCGAGGCCGAGTGTCCGCTCCCGGCTCCGTCGCGTCATTACGGTCCGTCATCAGGCCCGCCGCGGCGGTTCGCGGGGTGCGGGTGCGCCGAGCACGGCGCCGCCGTGTCGGGCGGGCGGGCGCGTGCCGGCTACGTGCCCGCTGCGACGAGCGCCACCGGCAGGAGGACGAGGATCAGCAGCACCGCGAACGCGATGAGTGCGGTGACTCGCAGCGCTGCCGACGCCATGGGCCTGAGACCGATATGCGGGGGACGCTGTCGCCTGGCCAGATCCTGCACGAGCATCGAGTGACTCCGAAGTCATCTCCGGCCGTTCAACGCCCCGACGAGTGCGGAGACGAGGGACCGACGGTTATCGCGAAGGCTTCCGGCAGCGCCGGACTTCAGGCCAGTGTGTGGCCCACCAACCTTGGCGTCATGACAGGCCGTCATGTCGCCCGCCGGCCGGACGCGATCGCCGGGCCCGTCGCCTGGCTCTACAGCTTGATGACGCCGACCAGGAAGAGGATCACCAGGACGATCACGATCACGCCGACGATCCCTATGCCACCGCTTCGGTAGTTCATCTCGATCTCCTCTTCGTCAACCAGTCCGACAGTTCATCCCGTTGCCCGGGCATCGAGCCCGCGCGTATCGCCGCCCGCATCCGCCGCTCGGTCGTCTGGGCCGCGTTGGCCCGTTGGCCTTCCGGCGATCTCCTTTCGGCCTCCGTGCTACTTCTTCCTGCGCTTGTGGTCGGCCGCTTCGCGCTCCAGGACGGCCAGGCGGGTGTAGTAGTCCGGGAACTCCGTCAGGTGGGCAAGTGCGATCTTCCCGGTGACGATCGGATCGTTCCCGCTGACATCGGTCTCCGGGTCTCTGGGCCCATGTTCGAGCTCGACGCCAAGCCCCATTCGGAACTGCTCGAGATCGCACCCCAGCGCGCCGAAGTCGATTCCCAGCTTGGCGGCAATTGCACGCGCCTCATCGGTCGTGAACGACCGCTTGGTGGCGAGCTTCACGGTGTCCACGGTCATCTCCTTCGCCAGGAAGGGATTGGTGCGGCCTGGACTCGACGCGGGTCAGGCGCGTCGTGGTCGCTCCGGGTCCCCAGGGCATGGACCTGACGCCAGTGTGTGGGCCCGAGACCGCCGCGTCATGACGGTCGGTCATCTGCGCCGCGCGACGACCCGCTGCGTCTTAGGCGCCCAGTTTGAGACCGGCCGTCGCGTGCGCAGCTCAGATGTAGATCTCGACGAGGTTCTCGTCCCGATCGAGCGCCTCGCCGAAGGCGCGTCTCGAGATGTGGAAGCCGCCCGGCCGGTAGGGGTTGTCCGCGTACCGGCCGCCGGACAGTGGCCGGCCGTTGACGCGGACTTCCCGTGGTGAGAAGCCGTCGCCGGCGACGTGGTAGAGATAGCGGACCGCATGGCCCTCGAACTCGAAATCGAACGTCAGCCCGTCGGCGCGCCTGGGCAGCACAGGGTCCAGCGCCATCTCGTCGAAGTGCGTCCGGAGGCCGAGCACATTCGAGATCAGCTGGTTGATGTAGATGCCGGGCCCGCTGGAGTAGACCCGCCAGCCACCCCTGACCCCCACCTGCCCGGTCCTGATCCGGCCGAACTGGCAGCTCGCCTGCCGGCGGTCCATGAACGCGGCATCGGAGCTGCTGAAGTAGGCGTTGGCCTGGCGGGGGCAGGCCGAGGGAACGTCGAGGTCGAGCCTGATCGGGCAAGCCGCGAGCAGTCCCCGGAGTGCCTCCTCCGACCGGCCGATCCTGGCCATCGCCTCGATGTACCGGATGTGGGCATGGACGTACTGGAGCCCGATCTCGCGTCCGAAGCTGGCCGCCGTCTCCGCGCGCTTGAAATACTGCGCTGTCCCGCCGTGATAGGCCATCGGCCGGTTCATCAGTCGCACGCCGTCGGGGAACGAAAGGTGGCGCTCGATCAGCGCGACGTGCTCTCTCGCCTGCTCGCCACTGAACAGGCCGCTGATGATGCCCCGCGTCATGGGTAGCAGCCGGTAGGCAACGCCGGTCTTGCGATCGCGCGGGTGGAGGAAGTACTCGATGCCGGCAGGCCCAAAGTGGGCCAGACCGGCGACCACGCCGTCGGGGACGAGGTAGCGGTTGAAGTCGGCACGAATCCGAGCGCAACGGCCTGCGAGCCGATGTGCCATGGCGTCCCTGCCTGCCCGGTCGCAGATCGTTCGATAGCGGCCGAGCGTCTGATAGGCGAGCTCGACCGTCCAGGCGCTCACCATGTGAAGGGCCATGGCAGGATCAACCGGCTGGAGGGTGTCCTCCCAGTCGCCGCGGGCGAAGACCGGGAGCGCCGTGCCCGGGATGCAATCCTGCTCGATCCGTGCGATCTGCCGTTCGACGTGGGCGAAGATCGTCTCGGTCGCGGCCGTGATGGCCTTCGTCTCTTCGTCCGCATAGGCGACCTGCTCGTCGAGGATCGACAGGTCGCCCGTCGCTTCCACGTAGTCGCAGAGCGCCTTGATGGGCCAGTGGATGATGTCGGCGTGGCTCTCGGCCGCCCGCACCTCGCGGAACCGGTCGAACATGAACCATTGCGGCCAGTCGCCGGTGTGCCGGTCCTGGTGCTCGTAGATGAGCCTGAGCAGATCTCGCAGCGGGCCGGGGTTCCCGGTGGCGACGAGGAGCTCGGTCGGACCCTGGCAGACGTCGCGCAACCCCATCGCTGCCCCGCTGTACTGCTCGAGCCCGTGCGGCGTGGTGTAGTGGACCATCGCGTCGTGGAGGTACCAGCGCAGCACGTCGTTCAGGCGGGCCAGGTCGTCCGCGCAGCGCCCGGTGGCGCCCCCCAGGCTCGCCTGGTGGGCGAGTCCCGACCAGAAGTCGGCCGATGCCTGGCCATGATCGACGTCGGGTCCCGGCCCGTGGCCGTACGTGGTTGCCAACTCCTCCGCCCCCCGGGCGCTCAGGACGTTGCCGGTCAGCACGAGCGAGAAGTTCGTGACCGGCTTGGTCTTCACGACCACATACGATCCCCCGTGGCCGACTCCGTCGGTGTAGAGGAGCTCGTCGCCGCCGATCGCCTCGACCTGGTCGCCGTCCGGCGAGGCGATGAAGAACGTCGCCTCCGGGTAGCGCTGGCCCAGGGGCTCCTCCGGCGCCGGGCGCAGCTCGGCGCGCGCGTTGGCGGCGTCCAGGACCACCGACCCGGCGGGGTCGTACTCGTTCGCGCCGACGACGACGTTGTGGCTGACCAGGAGCTCGAGCGGTCCGCCCCGCTTGACGTCGACGCGCAGGCGGCAGACGGGCGCCTCGAGCGACGTCGTGACCCGGATCGCCAGGGTTCGCCGGTCGTCGCGGTAGATCCAGCGCGCGCTGTTCGGGCCCATCTCGAAGGCCGAGGGCAGGCCCAGCAGCTCGTAGCCGCGGTCGGTCCGCACGAAGATCCGCTGGCCGCTGGCCTTGAGGACGTTGAGCGGGTTGCGGCAGACGCTGAGGAGCTTGTTGAAGGACGTGTTCCCGATCGCGAGCTGAGAGCCGAAGACGCCGAACATCCACGCGGTGACCGACAGGATTTCGTCGCTCGGGAGCAGGTCCCGGCCGGAGCGCATGATGTGCCCGGTCGGGCGCTCCATGAGCAGCTCCTTCGCCTTGAGCACGACATGCTGCTGGCGGCCGTGGAAGAACGACAGCAGCCTCCCTTGGCGGCGCTCCACGTGACGCCACTCCGAGCCGAAGAACCGCTCGAGGTCGGCCTGTCCAAGATCCTGGCTCTCGAACAGGACCGGCGCGTCGAAGAGGCCGGCAGAGCGCGGGCGCGGGGTCCGGCTGATCGCGCCGCGCCGACGTCCCGGGAATGCCTCCTGGGCGGCCATGGCCCGTCCTGCGTCGGTGGCACTCGTTGCCGCCGGGTGGTCGGCCACGAATGCGGCGAAGAACGTGATCTCGCCGGTGGCCCCGGGTGGGAGGGAGAGCCTCCGTGACTGGAGCGTCGGCAGCGCGAACTCGTACTGGTAGTTCCGGTTCGGCAACGTCGGGCGACGCAGGGCGGCCGGGGCGTTCGATGCCTTGTAGGCGAGACCGTAGAACTGGAACCCGTCGGTCAGGTAGCCCACGGCGCCGCCCAGGCAGCCGTGCATGACCCACGGGAACGCCGTCCCCTGGGGCAGGTTCTGCCGTGAGCAGACCAGGAAACCGAAATCCTTGTCCTCGAGGATCGTGTGGTCGATGTACTGGCTCGTGTACAGCTCGCTGCTCCGGACCGCGGCCTCGGTGGCGATCCCGAGGTCCTGGGCCAGCACGGCATCCACGCTCAATCGTCTGCCCGTCGTGTTGGCGAGCGTGATGGTCCAGAACCAGGTCGGTTGCCTCCTTGCCAGGCGGAGCGTGCACGCGTAGCGAATCCCGTCGACCGATCCTTCCCAGGCTGCGCCGTGGCGGGAGACCCGAACGCGGCTCGTGGACCCCGGCCCAAGCAACGGGAAGGACGAGATGCCACTGCGCGCTCCCCTGCGAAGGTAGATGTTGCCGAGGGCGCCCTCGACGGGGCTTCCGAGCACCTGGTTGATCAGGACGTCGCCGTGACGGATCGCGAACAGCGAGCCGTTGTCGAGGAGCTCGATCGAGAGGCCGGCCGGGTTTCGCAGCTGCGTCGCGATCAGCGGCCGTCGGTCACCGGTGGGCGGCACGGGCGTTCGGGGGGCCGGTCGGCACGAGCTCAACGAGCGAGATGGCCGGCATCGGCAGGTTGAACTCCAGCTCGAGGCGACCCCGGTCGGCGCGGACCCGGCGCGGCCGCCCGAGAGTCTCGAGGTGGTCGGCTGAGCGGAGATGCACCCAGCCCGCGTCATCCGGCCAGTCAGGCCGGCCGAGACGCTTCCAGGTCCGAACGATGTTCGAGTGGCGTGCGTCCACCCGGTAGTGGCGGAGCTCGTAGGCACGCGACCGGAGGCCCTCCACCTCGAGCGTGACCGCCCGACCGAGGGCCCGGACGCTGGCACCCTTCGACTGGTCGAGCGTCCCGTTCCACACTGCGATCGCGACTCGGCCGTCGGGGTCGCCCGACGCCCACGCCTCGACGAGCGACCCTGCGCCGTCGCCGTCGAGCTCGCTCGCCAGCTCGTCCTGGCCGAGCCGCTCCAACATGGCGATCGCCCAGAAACGGGGCTTGCGGAGGTTGCCGACCGTGAGCAGCCCGAACCCGCCGTGGAAGAGCGCCGGGGCGTCGCCACCCTCGACGAAGTGGTCCGATGCGACCCAGTAGGCGAGCGCGTCGAGCCGGCCGGCCGCGGAGCGCATGCCACGTGCGACAAGCGGCGCAGCCCAGGCGCTGTCGTTGATGGGAGCACCATCACGCGGGCTGACGCCCCATTCCGTCCACCACAGCGGCAAGTCGGGCCGCCCGAAACGGGCCGTGATCGGCCGGAGGTCGAGCGGCGGAAGACCGTACGTGTGCGTCGAGACGAAGTCGATCGGGAGCTCGTTCGCTCGGCAGTGCTCGAGCAGGTCATCGATCCAGCCCGCGGCCGCTGTCGCCGGCCCGCCCACGCGGAACTCCGGGTCGATCGACTTGACGGCCCGGACGCTAGCCTCGTAGAGCCGGAGGTAGTCCGACTCGGCGCCGGCCCAGAACACACAGAGGTTCGGCTCGTTCCAGACCTCGAATGCCCAGCTGCGCACCTCCTCGCGGCCGTACCGATCCACGAGATGGGCGGCGAGGTCGCGGACGAGGGCCGCCCAGCGCTCGAAGTCGCGCGGCCGCGAGACGATCGCCCCGTAGTCGAACACCGTCACTTCGGGATCGATCGCGAGGTCGCGCGGCATGAACGAGAGCTCCACGATCGGCCGGAGGCCGGTCTTGAGAAGCCGGTCAAAAACGTCGTCCACCTTCGAGAACTCGTGGACCGGCCCCTCGCCTGAGTCGCGGTAGACCTCGAGGGTGTCGGCGAGGATGGCGTGTGCCCGCACCGCCTCGACGCCGAGCTCGTTGCGGACGATCCGGAAGGCCTCGGCCAGCTCCGTGCCGACGTCCCGCCCGCCGGGCCCCGGCCCGCGGAGGAGGAGGGCGAGATGCTCGGAGCCGATGATCGGGCGCCACGGTCGGCCGACTCGCCCGATGACGTGGCCCGCGTCCACGCGGATCGCGACCGCCGCGTCCGCCGCGCCCGCCCGGGGGGTGACCGGGAGCGAACGCGAGCTTCCCTCTGCCTCGATCGTCGGCAGGCTCGAGATCGCGTACCAGGCCTCCGCGCCGGGCGGGCCGGTCGTGTCCAGGTACGGGCCATGCGGGACCGCGAGGACGTCGCCACCGCCCTGGTCGATGGGCTCGAACGGGCCGTCGGCGGCCGGGCCGCGGTGTACGAGGTAGCCGGCCGCGCCCTCGACCGGCGACCAATCGAGCGTGACCTGGCCACGCCCGCGCACAGCCCGGACGTGCCGGGGCGGCGCGAGCGAGATCGGCGGCGCCGGTCGGTCGCGTTCGGTCCGGGCGCCGAGCGTCGCGAACCAGGCGATTCGCGCGGAGCTGGCCGAACGCTCCCCAGCTTCCGACCCGGCGTCCGGCTCCGGTTCGGCTGCCCCCGACCGGCTCATCCCTTGAGACCCGTCGTCGCGATGCCCTCCGTGATCCAGCGCTGGAAGATGACGAAGACGATCAGCACGGGCACGACGAGGATCACCGAGCCCGCCATGAGCATGCCGTGGTCGGCCTGGAACTGGCCCGTCGCGAACGTGGCCAGGGCAACCGGCAGCGTGTACATCTGAGGTTCCTGGGCCATGACCAGCGGATAGAGAAAGCTGTTCCAGTTGCCCAGGAAGGTGAGGATCCCGAGCGTCGCGAGGACCGGCGTGGCGATCGGCAGGACGACGGTCCAGAACACCCGGAATTCG
>Ga0097691_1000882_pt1 | contig 23943 bp, 22 predicted proteins | sample NGESurdeep072012_8_FD_72858 | JGI IMG/M metagenome (GOLD analysis project Ga0097691, IMG submission 72858) | Arctic peat soil microbial communities from Barrow, Alaska - NGEE Surface sample 210-1 deep-072012 | ecosystem: Environmental > Terrestrial > Soil > Wetlands > Peat ... | reverse complement strand
CAGTCGCTGGCCAGGCCCATATTCTCCCACACGCGGTAGTCGGCGGGATTGAGCTTCATCGACTGTTCGAACATATTCGCGGCATCGGCCCAGCGTCGCTTCGCGTAGTAGAGATTTCCAAGATTGTTCACGGCGGCATAAGTAGGCTTCAGCTTGATGGACTTTTCGAATTCGGCCGCCGCTTCATCACTGTGACCGAGATTCTTCAAGGCGGTCGCGTAGTTCGCGTGGGCGGGCGCGCTGTCGGGCGCTAACTCCACGACATGCTTCCATTCGCGGGCGGCGTCGGCGTACTTGAGCTGACGAAAATAGTAGAAACCAAGTTCGTGATAGCCGCCCCAGTAGTCTGGCCGGAGAGCGGCGCCCCGACGGAAGGTTTCTTCAGCTTTCGCGTTTTGCCCCATATGCTCGTACACGCGGGCAAGCCCGATCAGCGCGTCGGCATTGTTGGGCTCGAGTTTGAGCGCGTGCTGGAATTCCACCTGGGCGAGTTCGCGCTTGCCGGTGGTGTCGTGAACGTTACCCAGAGTGATGTATACGGCGGGAAGCTGGTCGTTCAGATCTACCGCCCGCTTGCCATATTCGTCGGCTTTCTCGATCCACTTGGAATTCTGGTCGAGCCGGTACTTGTTCCAGTACGCCTCGGCTAACCCGTTGTAAGCGAGGGCGAAGTTGGGATTCGCGGCCACGGCTTGCTCAAACTGCGCGATGGAGCCGTCCAGGTTGTTGCCTACGTCGAAGCGGAGGAGCAATCCGCGGCCTTTCAGGTAGGACTCGTAGGCGGCTCCGGCAACGCTCGCACTGTTGCCGCCCGACGCTGTGCCGCCGCCGAGGTTCATGAGCACGGCGAGCCGGTTGACGGCTTCTTCTTCCAATGCGGCGAGCTTCTCGTCGGTACCCGGTATGTCCGCCGACCCCAGCAGGCGCTGTGACTTGGCGTCGATCAGGTCCAGCTTCAAGCGGATGTTACCTGACGTTTGCGCCACCGATCCCTGGATCACGAGCGTGGCGCCCAACTCCTTGCGAGCGGCTTCGGGGTCCTCGATTTTTCGGCGGCGAATCTGATTGGCGGGCACCACCCAGAGCGATTTTCCACCCGCATTTAGATTAGAGAGACGGCCGGTAATGCTTTCCATGAGGCCGTCGGCGAGGCTCTGCACGGCGGGGTCCTTGGAGTTGGTTTCGAACGGGAGGACCGCGATGTGCTTCTCCTGCGGGCCGAAGATGCGCCAGCGCAGAGGCGTAAAGGCAATCGCAACGGCGAGACTAATCCCGATGGCGATGCAGAGAGCGACGGTGAGCCACAGGATACGGCGCGGCGAAACGATCGGAAGGCCCGACGCGGATTGAGAAGCCGAACGAAGCTGGCGCTGGAGTTCGCTGCGATCGATAGTGACGGTCGGCAGCCTGTCATCGATCGCGAGTTTTTCCAAATCGCGAATAAGTTCGGCGCAGTTCTGATAGCGAGACTCGGGTGTCTTGGAGAGCGCGCGCAGGATGATGAGCTGGAGCTCGCCGGGAACGCCGGGCATGGGCGCGGGCGGCGCATTGAGGATGGCAAGAATCGTGGAAGCGGCGTTATCGGTGAAGAAAGGCAGGCGCCCGGTGAGCATGTGGTAGAGCACGACGCCGAGGGCCCAGATGTCGGTGCGAGCGTCCAATGGCCGGCCTTGTACCTGTTCGGGCGACATGTAAAGAAGCGTGCCGCTCAGCGACGCCGATTCCGTGCTCGCCGACGGGCCATGAATGCGGGCAAGGCCGAAGTCGAGAATCTTGGCGGTGCCGTCGTTAGTGATGAGGACATTGGCCGGCTTGACGTCGCGATGGGTGATGTTGCGCGCGTGGGCGTGCTGCAGTCCGCTGGCGATCTGCACGGCGATATTGGCAGCGCGCGCGGGCTGGAGCGGACTGTGACGAATCTTGTCGGCCAGCGTCTCGCCCTCGTAGTAGCCCATGACGATGAAGGTGCGGCCCTCGGCGTTCTCCTCCACGGTATGCACGGCAGCGATGTTGGGATGATCGAGGGCGGAGGCGGCGCGGGCTTCGCGCAGGAGACGCTCGCGGTCTTCGGCGGTGACTTCTTCTTCCGAGAGGAACTTCAGGGCGACGGTGCGGTTGAGTTTGAGGTCGAGGGCTTTGTAAACGACTCCCATACCCCCGGCGCCGAGTTTACCTTGCACCTCGTAGCCGGCAATACGGCCCAACGGAATGGACGGCGCGGGTCCAGCCATGGTGTTTGCCCTCGGATGTCGACCCCAAAAGTAACAGATGAGAAAATGTGCCGAAATTATATGCTTACGCCGGGAAAGTGCAAGACATTGCGCATAGGCTTTGAGCTCCGGAAAGAAAGTTCACCGCCGACGTCACGAAGCATCACAAACGAAATAGAAGGTCGCTCGACTCGGTTGAGAGCCCTCGCCCAAGATGAGAACAAGACAGTACTTAAACGATGCCGTTACCGCTCTTGCCGCGGATGAGGGAGAGGAACTCCTGACGGGTTTCCTGCTCATCGCGGAAGCAGCCGAACATGGCCGACGTCACGGCCGCTGAGTGTTGCTTCTCTACCCCGCGCATCATCATACAAAGATGGCGCGCCTCGATGACGACACCCACACCCTGCGGCTGGATGACGCGCTGGATGGTTTCGGCGATTTGCGTGGTCAAGCGCTCCTGGACCTGGAGGCGTCGCGAAAAGATCTCGACCAGGCGCGGCAGCTTGCTCAAACCGATGACCTTGCCATTCGGGATGTAAGCCACGTGCACCTTGCCGAAGAACGGCAGCATGTGGTGCTCGCAGAGGGAAAACATCTCGATTTCTTTGACGATGACCATCTCGTCGTAGTCCACGGTGAAGAGCGCGGACTTGAGCATGACTTCGGGGTCTTCGTTGTAGCCCTTGGTAAGGTGCTGCATGGCCCGCTGAACGCGGCCGGGCGTGTTGAGCAGACCTTCGCGATCGGGGTCCTCGCCGAGTCGTACGAGCATTTCGCGGACGAGATCGGCATAGGTGGCGGAGGTTAATGTCGTATCGGTGATGGATTTCTTGGTCATGGCTAGTCGATGGTCAATGACGATTGTTTAATGCCTCAGCTCGGCACCGCCGGCATACTCGAATGAATTCGACGCAGTCTCCTCCAACCTTATCTTTTCCAGATGTGCGTGGCGGAAGCCGCGATGCAGGATTTCGTAAATCTGCTGGCAAAGGTTTTCCGTGGTCGGCACACAATCCGCAAATTCCTGCAACGTGTTCATGTTGACGTGTTCAAACCGCCCGATGACGTTTTCGTGCACGAAGCTGTCGAGGTCCACCAGGTTGCAAACCATGCCGGTGGCGCGATCGACGGAACCGCTGACCGTAACTTCGAGTGCGTAATTGTGCCCGTGCCCGTACGGGTTATTGCACTTGCCGTAGGTGGCGTCGTTCTCGGCATCGCTCAGCTCCGGATTGTGGAGCCGGTGCGAGGCTGAAAACGCGTAGCGTCTTGTGAGATGGGCCTTCATGAAAACAGTAGCGAGTAACGAGTACCAAGTAACGAGCCGGTGTTTCTCCTAAAGTCGCTATTCTTCGCCATAAAAATCCACAAACAAATCCACGGTTTCATACACGCGGACGCGGTGGAGCTGCGCGACGCTGAGCTTGGGCTGCAAGCGCTGCCAGATGGCGATGGCCAGGTTCTCAGTCGTAGGAATGCGGTCGCGGAACTCGGGGACCTCGAGGTTTAGGTGACGATGGTCGAGCGCGTCGAGCACCTCGCGGTTCATCACTTCCTTGAGCTGCTTCAAGTCGACAACGAAACCCGAGCGCGGATCCACCTTGCCCTTCACCGTGACTTCCAACGTGTAATTATGACCGTGTCCGTGAGGGTTGTTGCACTTGCCAAAGATGCGCTGGTTTTCCTCCGGCGAGAATTCCGGGTTGTGGTAATAGTGCGCGGCGGAGAATTCGCACTTGCGCGTCAGGTAAACGAGGTTTCCGTTAGAGTTCGACATACGGTTATTTGGCTTTGGGCGTTGGGCGTTAGCGAGTTTATTGTGTCACGGCGAATGCGCTAAAGCCTAATGCCCAAAGCCTGTTTCTCGCGATCTGAAGGTACTCGCGGTTCTTGAATATACGTCCTTCCCTTCCATGTTATCCGTTTGCACCAGCGGTAATGGAGTCGCGAACGCAGCAAAAGTAACGCGAACAGCGGCAGGCCGAGCGGCGAAAGCAATTCGCTCGCGAGACTGAAGTGCGCTCTCCGCACCCGGCGGAGAAACAGCGTTCACGTAGGCACCGCGACGAGCAGTCCAGCGAATAAAAGAATCAGACCCGGCGGCCCACCCTTCCAAAAGCGGTCAGGGTGGGGCACCCGAGCCAAGCCGGCAGCGGCGGCTGCGATTCCGGCGGCAGCTAACAGGAATTCGATTCCGCGGCGGGCCGCAAGTTGCACAGTCTGCGGAAAGAGGAGCGCCAGGTTTTTCGTCCATCCTTCCCACAGCGCGGGCAGGTTGCGGTACATGCGCGTGCAGACCATGTCGCTACCGTAGCGGAAACGAAGACGACGGCCGCTGCGCTTGACCGCCTGGGCGAGCGCAACGTCCTCCAGCAGCGTGCGCGCAACGGCGGCGTGACCACCGACTGCGTTGTAGGCTTCGCGAGAGATGAGCAGGTACTGGCCGTTGGCAGCGGCGGCGGAGGAAGTTGGGTCGCTGACGTCCTTCGCGCGGTAGGTTACGGCAAGCTCCGCGAAGATGACCGTCATCAGGGCGCGCGCGATCAGACCGTATACCTCCTGCTGCGGCGAATAAGAAAGAAGATCAGCGCGATGTTCGCGAGCTTCGGCCAGCGCGCGGGTAAGCGAACCGGGAAGATGGACGGTGTCGGCGTCGGTAAACAGAAGCCACTCGCCACCGGCCACATCGGCGCCCGCTTGGGCAGCATTGCATTTGCCGGAACATCCCTCGGCCAGCGGACCGGGCGAGATCACGCGTGCGCCGGAGTACGATTCGGCGATGGCGCGAGTGCGGTCGGAGGAGGAGTCGTCCACGACAATCACTTCGAAGTCCGCACCCTTTTGTGCGAGGAGGGATTCCAGGCAGGCGCCGAGGCAGGCCTCCTCGTTGCGCGCGGGGACGACGATGGAAACGGTGGGGGCCAAGAAGCAATTATAGATTCCGGAGTGTTGAAAGGCATTTTCGATTGTCGATTGACGATTGTCGATTGCAAGCGGGTCCATCGGCAAATCACGAATCTGTAAATCGGCAAAGGGCTTGTGACCGGGGTCACTGTCACACCGTGATGTGATAGGACAGAATGGAGCCGGAAGTCGAGGCACGGGCGCGATGTATCATAAAAACGTGAACTGCAAGATGACAGTCGCTCTGTTGGCGCTATTGGCGCTGGCGGGGTGCTACAGCGGAACGCGTCCGCCGCGCGTGGGCGAAGCCGCACCCGATTTCTCCATCCAGGGCAACGACAAAGCCGTCGCGCTACACGACCTGAAAGGACAGGTGGTGGTGCTGAATTTCTGGGCGACATGGTGCCCGCCCTGCGTCGAAGAAATGCCGTCATTGGTCCTGATGCAGAAGCAACTCGCGGACAAGGGAGTGAAAGTGTTTGCCGTCAGCCTTGACGTGGACAAGAATGCCTACGAGAAGTTTCTGAAGGACCACGGCGTCGACCTGCTGACGGTGCGCGATCCCGAGCAGAAGTCGAGCAGCATGTACGGGACGTTCAAGTATCCCGAGACCTACATCATCGACCGCAAGGGCGTGGTGCGGAGAAAGTTCATCGGCCCGGTGGACTGGACGCATCCGGAGATCGAGTCGTATATAGCCGGGCTCTAGGTCTTAACTCGCCATTGCCTTCATCCGCCGGTTCATTTCCTCTTCCGAAACGTCTTCCACGTGCGTGGCCATACTCCAGCGGTTGCCGAATTCGTCGATGACGCTGGCGTTGCGGTCTCCATAAAACTGATCCTTTGGCTCACGCTCGATCTTCGCGCCGGCCGCCAAGGCGCGCTTGTACGTCGCATTCACGTCGGTGACGTACAGGTAGAACGAACTGGGCTGGGCGGGAAACATGGGATTCGCGTCGGCAACCATCAGTCGCGAGTCGCCAATCTGGACTTCCGAGTGGGCGACGGTGTTATTCGGGCCGGGAATCGACGTCAGTACCTTTGCGTCGAAAACGTTTTTCAGGAAGTCGGTAAGGCGGGCAGCGCCGTTGACCATGATGACGGGCGTGACGGAATGATAGCCATCGGGAATCGGTTTGACGGACATGAGGGCTCCTCTCGGCAGGAAATTTTGCATCCCGGCGGTGTCGAGTGGCAACAGCGGGATTGGTAAGGGCAAGATGCGCTCACGACTGCCGGCTGGAAGCCAGTGCTACTGGGGGATATAGGGGTGAAAGAAAATGGCGCGCCCCGAGGGACTCGAACCCCCAACCCTCAGATCCGAAGTCTGATGCTCTATCCAGTTGAGCTAGGGGCGCGCGCTATTCAGGCAATCGCGGCACATGAAATGGCGCGCCCTGAGAGATTCGAACTCCCGGCCTTCTGGTTCGTAGCCAGACGCTCTATCCAGCTGAGCTAAGGGCGCGCGCCTGTTGATTATAGCGGAGGAGAAGGATTGCGCCAAGCCGCGCTGGCACCTAGGCTGTCACTTCCCGGCGCCGTCCGTAAGTGTCACTCTAGCGCGGAATGGCGACACAATCCCTACTGCTGTGCAACGATGCCGACGCCGTCGGCGTGCTGCGCGAGACGCTGAACGAACTGGGCATCGATGCGGAAGTCTGCGACGCCCGCGAGACGGCGCTGGACGTGTTGAGCCGCCGGCGTTTCGATCCGATCATCATCGATTGCGACATGATGGACGCCGACGGCGCGGTGATGCGCAAGATCCGGGAGTCGGGCGCCAACCGCGACGCGATCGCGCTCGGCATCATTCGCGACGACTCGCAAGTCCGCGACGTGTATTCCAGCGGCGCCAATTTTGTCCTGCGCAAGCCGGTGAGTTACGAAGAAGCGGGACGCGTCCTGCGCACGGCGCGAGCGCTGGTCATGCGCATGCGGCGGCATTTCCTGCGTTGCGTGGTGGACACGCTGGCCTACGCGCGCATCGACGGCATGGATGACCGTCCGATGCTGCTCGACATCAGCGAAGGCGGACTGGCAATCCAGGCGCTGGAACCCTTGGAACCGCGCCGCGCCTTCGCCGTGCACTTCACGTTGCCAGGCGAGACGGAAGAATTTGAAGCGGTGGCGGCGGGGGCGTGGTCGGACCCGTCGGGACGATGCGGGCTGCGCTTCCTGGGAATGCCACCCGTGCAGAGGGAGCGGCTCAAGATATGGCTGGAGCGCAACGGCGCGTCGGGACCGAGCGAGGCGCCGATCGACATTTCGCTGCCCTCGGGAGGGCCGCGCATCCATCTGCCGGTGCAGGTGTCGCCGATCTTGCACCAGGGGATGACGACGCTCTTCGATCTTGGCGTCGTGGGCGCGGCGGTTGCGGTATTCGTGGCAATCACATACGCCACGGCGGGCGCCACACCTCCCGCGGACAAGACGGCAGCCGCGACCGGATTGCTGATGTGCCTGGCATGGTTGATGTACCGGTACGTCTTCTTCGGCTCGGTGGCGATGACGCCGGGCGGACACGCGGCGGCGAGCGTCTGCGACCGGGTGCTGGCGTGGCACTACAACCGGACGCTGGAAGACGAACGGTAGCCAACCGGTTGTAAGTTGCAAGCTCTTAGTTGTAAGTTCCCTGCGATGCATCGAGTTCTCATTGCAACCTCCAATTCCGGAAAGCTGCGCGACTTTGCGGGCGCGGCGAAGGCATTGGGAATCGAAGTCTCTTCCCTGCCGAACTTCTCGGAGCTCCCGAGCATTGAAGAAGACGGAGCGACCTTCGAATCCAATGCGCGCAAGAAAGCCAGGCACTACAGCCGGTTGGTTTCGGGTGAGTTGATTTTGGCGGACGATTCCGGGCTCGAAGTGGATGCGCTGGGCGGAGCTCCGGGCGTGATCTCCGCGCGCTATGCGGTTGAGAACGGAAGCGAGAACAGTTCCGACGCGGCCAACAACGCGAAACTGCTGCGTGAATTGACGAGCGTTCCCGAACCAAAGAGGACGGCACGGTTCGTTTGCGTAATTGCGGCGGCGAAGGACGGGCGCATCGTGGGCACGTTTCGCGGCAAAGCCGTGGGCCGGGTGTTGTTCGAGGCGCGAGGCAGCGGAGGATTCGGCTACGACCCGCTTTTCTACTTCCCTACCTTAAATAAAACGTTCGCGGAGCTCACGCCGGAGGAGAAAGCGCAGGTGAGTCATCGGGGAAAGGCGTTTGCGAAATTTCTGGAGTGGGCGAAGAGAGATGCGTGAAGGTTTTTGAGCCCTAGGTTTGAGGCGTTAGGAAAACCATGTCTTCACCGGGGTTTCCTAACGCCTAAAGCCCTTCTTACTTAAAGCATTTCACAATCGCGGCGGCGACGGCGACCAGTTTCTGCAGGTCGACCGGGGTGAAGTCGGGGCCGGAGGAAGGCGCCGCGGTTCCCTTGCGCGAGATCTGGATAACGCCAAGCGTTCCGTTCGGTCCGACAACCGGCGCCGACATCAGTTTCTGGATCACGTGCAGGTGGCGGTCAGGCTTGTCTCCGCCACCAGTGCCACCCAACTGGACAGCCTCAAAGATGCTGGTGTGCTTGATCTGCGCGAAGTTATTGATGACTTCGGCGCGGCGGCTGTTGGAGGTGCGGACGGCCACGGAGGTGGAGGTGTTCAGCGGGATGCTGCCGACGTTATGCAGCTTGGCGGGATAGGAGAAGACGAGGTTCTGCTTCTCGATGCGAAGCATGCCGACTTCATCTTCCTTGACGCCGAACGTCTTGGCCAGTTCGTGGCCGATCCGCTCGGCGTTCTTCGGGGTCAAACCTTCTTCTTCGCACTCGGTGGCAATCTGCGCAAAGGGCAAGGCCGCTGTAGCCATGTCTTATCTCCTGGGCCGCAAAACCGTGTAGGCGGCATTATATCCGGGAGGCGGGCGGCGGCAATACAGAAGGACGTTTAGAAAATTGGTTACGGTAGCGGGAGACCGGCAGGTGCGGCGGCAAGATGCCGCCGCACCTGCAAATTTCCGGCGCAAACCGGCGAAAAGTGCCTGAGATCACAACAGGTTGTGAGTTGTGTTGCTTGACGTGCGGTTGAGCGGCCCCGATAATAGCGGGTTCATTATCGCAACTCCAAACTCATAAGGAGCTGGAGCGTGGCTTCATCGGTAACTACACCGGCTGAGGCCGGCGCATCGCGGATTCCCCCGGGAGTTCCGGCATTACGCGCAGGCCAGGGCCAATCGTTTTTTTGGCGTCGTCTTCATTCATTGAGCGGAATCATTCCCGTCGGCACGTTCATCGTCGAACACTTCGTTTCGAACGCGTTCGCGACCAACGGCCCCTCGGCTTACGCCAAGCAGGTGAAGTTCCTGACCGGGCTTCCCTTCGCCGATCCGTGGCTGGAGATCTTCGGGATTTATATCCCGATCCTCTATCACGCCGGATATGGGATCTACATCTGGTGGCGCGGCGAGTCGAACGTCGGCGACTACAAGTACGCGAACAACTGGTTCTACACCCTGCAGCGCTACACCGGGATCCTGGTGTTCGCCTACATCCTCTATCACACCTGGTACATGCGGTTCTCGGGCGTCCACCTGTTTAGTGCTCCGGGAGCGGCCTACGGGAAGGTGCAGGCGGAGTTCGCCAGCGCGCCGTGGGTGGTGCCGGTGTACGTGATCGCGATCATTGCCGCGTGCTGGCACTTCGGCTACGGGATATTCCTGTTCATCGCGAAGTGGGGGTTGGTTACCGGAGAGCGGGCGCGCAAGCGGATGACGTGGGTAGGCGCAGCGATTGCGGTGCTGTTTGCGGCCATGGGACTGTACACGCTGTACGCGTTCCAAACGTATCCGATCATGGTGCCGCAGGACCCGTCGCAATCGAAGGCGGTGGAAGAGGGTCAATTCGACCAGCAACCGGAGCATCCGGCCGAACTACCGAAGTAATTCCGGAATCATACGATGGCAATTAATCCGAAAATCATTGTTGTGGGCGGCGGACTGGCGGGTTTGTCGGCCGTAATCAAGATCGCCGAGATGGGCGGACAGGTGGACCTGTTCTCCATGGTGCCGGTGAAGCGCTCGCACTCGGTGTGCGCGCAGGGCGGCATCAACGCGGCGAAGAACCTGAAGGGCGAAGGCGACTCGACCTGGCAGCACTTCGACGACACGGTGTATGGCGGCGATTTCCTCGCCAACCAGCCGCCGGTGAAGGCCATGTGCGAAATGGCACCGGCGATCATCGACCTGCTCGACCGCATGGGCGTCACCTTCAACCGCACGCCCGAAGGCCTGCTGGATTTCCGGCGCTTCGGCGGGACGCTCTTTAACCGGACCGCGTTTGCCGGGGCGACCACCGGACAGCAGCTTCTGTACGCGCTCGACGAGCAGGTGCGGCGGCACGAGTCGGAAGACAAGGTCAAGAAGCACGAGCACTGGGAGTTCCTGTCGATCGTGAAGGACGGACAGGGCGTGTGCCGCGGCATCTGCGCCATGGACCTGCGCTCGATGCAGGTGGTCATCTTCCCGGCTGACGCGGTAATTATCGCAACCGGCGGCATCGGCGCGATCTTCGGCAAGTCCACCAACTCGGTGGTGTGCACGGGATCGGCACAGTCGGCGCTGTACCAGCAGGGCGCGTACTACGCGAACGGCGAGTTCATCCAGGTGCACCCGACGACGATCCCGGGCGAGGACAAGCTGCGACTGATGTCGGAATCAGCGCGCGGCGAGGGCGGACGCGTGTGGGTACCGCGCACGCTAGGCGACAAGCGGGCCATCAAGGACATTCCTGAAAGCGAGCGCTGGTACTTCCTCGAGGAGTGGTATCCGAAGTACGGAAACCTGGTTCCGCGTGACGTGGCCACACGTGCCATCCATAAGGTCGTGTACGAGCACAACCTCGGCATCGACGGACAGCCGATGGTTTACCTCGACCTAACCCATATTGACCGCAAGGTACTGGACAAGAAACTTGAAGGAATACTTGAGATTTACGAGAAGTTCGTCGGCGACGACCCTCGCGACGTCCCGATGAAGATCTTCCCCGGCATGCACTACACCATGGGCGGCTTGTGGGTGGATTACGACCAGTGTACGAACATCCCGGGGTTGTTCGCTGCGGGCGAGTGCGATTACTCGATCCACGGCGCGAACCGGCTGGGAGCGAACTCGCTGTTGTCGTGCATCTACGGCGGATTCCTGGCAGGGCCGAACTCGGTGAAGTACGCGCGCGGGCTGCAGGGAGCGGCACCAAATGGCGCCTACGACGCGGAGCGGAAACGGCAGGAAGACATCAACGCTCACCTGCTCTCGAACCAGGGCGACGAGAACCCCTTCAAAATCTGGCGCGAGATGGGCGACGTGATGACGCGCAACTGCGCGGTCATCCGCTACAACAAGAACCTGGAGCAGACGGACACGAAGCTGGTTGAGTTGCTGGAGCGCTATCGCAAGGTGAACCTGAGCGACAAGTCGCGTTGGGCGAACAGCACGTTCGTCTTCGCCCGCGAGCTCTACAACATGCTGCAACTGGCGCGCGTCATCGCCCAGGGCGCGGGCATGCGGAACGAATCGCGCGGGGCACATTACAAGCCGGACTTCCCCGAACGCGACGACAAGAACTGGCAGAAGACGACCAAGGCGTATTTTGCGCCGGATGCGGACGAACCGCGCTTCGAGTTCGAACCGGTGGACGTCTCGCTCATCGCGTCGCGGTCCAGGAAGTACTGAGGGTCACATGGATCGGAATCGACTCGTTCTTCGGTTGGGGATCATCGCGGTTGCGGTCGTGATCTTTTTTGCTCGCGGTGGCCAGCATAGTCCGCAGATGGTGAAAGGATTCAGCTTCGCGCTGGTATTTGTGCTGATCGCCATGGGAATCCGGATGACATGGGAAGCATCGAAGCGAAAGAAACTGGAACAGGAGAAGCAATTGGCATACGACGGCAAGAACGTCGAACTGTTCACGAAGCCGAAGGATTTTTGATGGATAAGACACGCAGTTCGATACTGGCGATACTCGACATGATTATCGGCGTCGCATTGGTCATCGTGGCGCTGTGGATGCACCAGTTACTACCGGGGATTTCGTTCGCACTGATGTTGATCGGCGGAGTCCTGCTGGCAGTGAGTGGTTTTTACTATAGATAACGATCCCACCCTTCCAAATGCGGTCAGGGTGGGGCACCCGAATTCAAATGGCAGAAAAACAAATTATCCTGAAGATCAAGCGGCAGGCGGACCCGAGCTCGAAACCGTTCTGGGAGGAGTTCGCCATTCCCTACCGGCCGAATATGAACGTGATCTCGGTGCTCATGGAGATCGCGGTCACACCGGTCACGCGCGACGGCAAGGCTTCGACGCCGGTCGTTTACGACTCGAACTGCCTGGAAGAGGTGTGCGGCTCGTGCGCCATGCTGATCAACGGCAAGACGCGCATGGCCTGCTCGGCGCTGATCGACCACCTGGAGCAACCGATCAAGATCGAGCCCTTCAGCAAGTTCCCGGTAATCCGCGACCTGGCGGTGAATCGGAACGTTCTGTTCGAGAACCTGAAGAAGGTGAAGGCGTGGGTACCGATCGACGGCACCTACGACCTTGGCCCGGGACCGCGCATGTTGCCGGAGGAGCAGGACCAGACCTATCCGCTATCGCGGTGCATCTCCTGCTGCTGCTGCATGGAAGCGTGTCCGCAGTTCAACGAAGACACGGGGTTCGTGGGGGCAGCGGCGATCTCGCAGGCGCGGCTGTTCAACATGCATCCCACGGGCGCGGCGCTGAAGACGGAGCGCCTGCATGCGCTGATGGGCGATGGCGGCATTCACGAATGCGGCTACGCGCAGAACTGCGTCGAAGTGTGCCCGAAGGACATTCCGCTGACGCAGTCGATCGCAATAGTAGGTGGCGCGGTGATGAAGCAGGCGCTCGTGGACCTGTTTAGAAGGTAGGAAGACGTAGTTCGGAAAAACGGAATCGGAAGGCGCGCGCTCTGGGTGCGCCTTTTCTGTTGTCCGGGAAGGAATCAGCGTAGCCGACTCAAACACGAAGGTGCTGGACCTCCCGGGTTATTCTCTGGGCACCTGGGGTAAATCCCTGGGATGAAAACAGGGGGAACCCAGTTACAATCAGCCGCACCTCAGAAGTACGAGAACGAGCCCCGGGAGACCAGCTTTTGCGCGCCACAACTCGGAACCTCATTAGTTCGGCCCTGTTGATCCTGTTGCTTTCCTCCTCTTCGTTCGCGTTGCACACGCGCGCACGTTATCAACGTCGTGTGCGCGGAACCAGGGTTTTGCGCCGCGTCGTGAAATGGATGCCGTTGCTGCTGAGGGGTTCCCACGATTCCATGGTGCGGCAGAACGATGAAATCAATCGCCTCCAATTGGCTCGCATCGCCGACGAGGACGAACTCGATCAACTCATCCGGAAGCAGGAACTGGTGGCGCTTCCCTCCGACAAGTATGTACGCATTGATCCGCGGTTGGACGAGGACCGCCGCTTCTGCCGGCCTTGGACACGTGATTTCCTGAATGACCTGGGGCAGTCGTATTACAAGGAATTCAGGCAATCCATCCAGGTGAACTCGGCGGTGCGGACGGTCGAACAGCAGGAAAAACTGATGCGCCGCAATGGCAACGCCGCGCCCGCGGACGGTCCGGTAGCATCGTCACACCTGGCGGGGCTCACGGTAGACATCGCCAAGCACAGCATGAATCGCAAGCAGCGCAAGTGGATGGAGCAATACCTGGTGCGGCTGCGCGACCTCGGGCTGGTGGAGGCCGCCGAGGAGCGCAAGCAGGCGGTATTCCACGTCATGGTGTCGGACCGCTATACCACGTGGCACGAGACGGAAAATCTCGCCAGCCGTTAAGAACAATCAACCACGAATGTTCACGGTTCGACACGGATTTTTGTTTTTCCTTTCTTCGTGTACATTCGTGAGAACCGTGGCTAATCCGCTTATGACAATTTCTTACCTGCTCGCTGGAGCGCTCTCGCTCTCCATCTGCGCCGCTGCATTTGCGCAAGGCACCCCATCCACCAACGCAACCGACACGGGTCCGCAGGTATCGGCCGCGGCGCGAAAGATCCATGAATCAGCGCTCGTGGTGGACACGCACGCCGATACGCCCGGCCGCTTCACCGACGAAAACTTCGATCCCGCGAACGATGCCGGCAAGGGACATTGGGACTTTGCCAAGGTGAAGGCCGGCAACCTGGGCGCGCAGTTCTTCTCCCTCTGGGTGGACCCACGGAAGTACCAGGGCAAGTACGCAATCCGCGCGCTGGACATGATTGATTCGGTCTATGAGACGGCGCGTCAGCATCCTGACCGGATGACGATGGCATATACGGCCGCCGATATCGAACGCGCGCACCAAAACAAGAAGCTGGCGGCATTGATGGGCCTGGAGGGCGGGCACGCGATCGAGAACGATATCCGGCTACTCCGAGACTTCTATCGGTTGGGCGTACGCTACATGACGCTGACCTGGGCCAATACGAATGAGTGGGCGGACTCCTCCGGCGACACGCATTCCACGACCGTGCAGCACCACAATGGGCTCTCCGACTTCGGCAAGCAAATCGTGCAGGAGATGAACCGACTGGGCATGATCGTGGACATTTCGCACGTCTCGGACAAGACCTTTTTTGACGCGCTGGAGTTAAGCAAGGCCCCGATCATGGCCTCGCACTCGTCGGCACGGACGCTGACCAACCACCCGCGCAACATGAGCGACGACATGCTGAAAGCGATTGCGGCGAAGGGCGGCGTGGTGCAGGTGAACTTCAATTGCGGGTTCATCGACGAGGCGTACCGCTTGGCGTATGAAGACTGGGACGCGAAGCGGCAGGCGGCACGCGAGGCGCAACAGAAACAGCAACAGACGCCCCAGCCTCAGCCCAATCCGGCGAACCCGCAACAGCCGCAGTTCGATTACGCGATGGGCATCCTGGAAAACCAGACGCCGAACATCCCGCGCCCGCCGTTCAAGAGCCTGATCGACCACTTCGACCATATCGCCAAGATCGCGGGCGTGGACCACGTGGGGATCGGGTCGGATTTCGACGGCGTCGATTGCCTGCCGCAAGGCATCGACTCGGTGGCCGATCTGCCGAAGATCACGCAAGCGTTGCTCGACCGCGGCTACAAAGCCGAAGACCTGCGCAAGATTCTGGGCGGGAATGCGTTACGGGTCTTCCGCGAAGCGGAGCGGGTGAGCCACGAGATGCAATCCGCGGCGGCACCGGCTGTGAAGTAAAATAGCTGGTTCTTAAATTCACACCAGCGCCGCAAGGGATATTGTCCGGCGGCGCGACGCGAGGACTCGCAATGCGCAAATCGGTTCTACTCGTGATGTTGTTACTCCCAGCCCTGCTGCTGGCGCAAGAAACGGGCAATCCAAAAGCCATCTTCGACACCAACGCCGGGCAAATCACCTGCGTGTTGTTCAAAGACAAGGCGCCCATGACGGTGGAAAACTTCATCGGCCTCGCCACCGGGAAGAAAGATTGGACAAACCCGGTGTCGCGGGCGAAGAAGACGAACACGCCGCTCTATGACGGCACGATCTTCCATCGCGTGATTCCGGATTTCATGATCCAGGGCGGCGATCCGGCGGGCAACGGCACCGGCGATCCGGGTTACAAATTCAACGACGAGTTCTCCGACCTAAAGTTCGACCGTCCGGGACGGCTGGCCATGGCGAACTCCGGGCCGAACACGAATGGATCGCAGTTCTTCATCACCGATGCGCCAACGCCGCACCTGAACGGCAAGCACACGATTTTCGGTCAGTGCGAACCGATGGCGGTGGTATCGCACATTGCGCGCGTACCGCGGGATCCATCGACCGACAAGCCTTTCGCCGCGGTGCGCATCAAACACATAGAAATCGTGGAAGCGGGCGCGAAGAAGTCCGAAGCCGAAAGACCGGCAGCCAAGCCGGCTCCCAAGAAGTAGGGCAGTAGAACGACTGGCCGAAAGGCATTGTTGTTTGGCGATAGCGTGGCCCCGAACCCGTCCGTACGTGAAGTGTCCCGGTGGCCGAACCCTCAACGCGTGACGCGGGGCACTCGCCCGCTCCACGCCAGCCTCTGGAGGAAAGAAAGGGAAACTGATGGCACGTGAACCTGGGCTGTACGCGGAGTTCGACACCAGCGAAGGCAAGATCGTCTGCCGGTTATTTGAGAAAGAAGCGCCGAAGACGGTGGTGAATTTCGTCGAGCTGGCGGAAGGCAAACGCGAGTGGACACATCCGGTGACGCGGAAGAAATCGAGCGACAAGCTTTACGACGGTTCGGTCTTTCACCGCGTCATACCGAATTTCATGATCCAGGGCGGCGACCCGGCGGGCACTGGGTACGGCGGCCCGGGCTACAAGTTCGAGGACGAGACCAAGGGCTCTCCGTACAAATTCGACAAGGCGGGCAAGCTGGCGATGGCGAACTCCGGACCGAATACCAACGGCTCTCAGTTCTTCATCACCGTCGCGCCCACACAGTGGCTCACCGGCAACCACACCATCTTCGGCGAAGTCGTGGAAGGGATGGACGTGGTGAACAAGATCGTCAGCGTTCCCAGCGTCCAGGACAAGCCGACCAAGGACGTGACGGTGAAGACGGTGAAGATCGAGAGAGTTTAGGTTGGATGGAATTTCGAACTAGTCCCGGTTGAGGGCAGCCGGGACCACAGAAAGGCGCAGGATGACGCGGCGCCTACTTTTTTTCGTTGCGCTACGGTAGACGGAGACGTAATATCAACTTTCGTTGCAACGCCCGCCGAGTGCGGGCGTTTTGCATTGCAGTTCAAATTCAACCGCCCTGACGTGAACATTCGCGTCCGGGCGGTTTCTCTTTGGAGGAAAGAATGAACGCACTGATCACGTTGCAGGCCGCGCTCGCCATTACACTGGCCTGCGCCATGGCATCAGCACAAGACACGCCACAGTTTCACGCCGAACGGGTGGTTCGCATCGGCCACTTCTTTTTGGACACTTCGCCCGCGAAAGTATTCCCGCTGTTCACGCCCCTCGGCGAGCTGCACTGGGCGGCGGGCTGGAACCCGGAGATCCTTTACCCTGCCGATGGACACCCCGTGGAAGGCCTGCTGTTTCGGACATCGGACCATGGCGGAATGTACTGGTGGCTCACGCGCTACGATCCGACGAAGCACACGATTGAATACCATGCGGTGGCACCCGAGGGACTGGCGCGCAACATTCGCGTCGAGTGCAGAGCAGCGGGCAGCGGTACGGAGGTAATCGTGACCGACAGCTACATTGGCTTGTCCGAGCACGGCAATATGTTCATCTGTTCGCTCGACGAAGCGGCGTACGCGCGGAAAATGAGTGGGTGGGAGGAACCGATCAGCCGCTACCTGAAGACGGGAGAGGAGCCGAAAAGATAGGCATCAGGCTCCAGGTGTCGGGCTTCAGGAACACCCCACCCTGGCAAAATCCGCCAGGGTGGGCCAACCAAACACGCTCTTTCTCTATACGCCGATGACGGCGACCAGTTCCTTCACGGCGCCGGCGCTCTTGTCGAGGGCAGCTTTCTCGTCCGGCGTGAGCTTGATCTGGACCACTTCCTCGATGCCGCGCTCACCGAGCTTGCAGGGCACGCCGACGAAGAGCCCGTTGATCCCGTACTCGCCTTCCAAGTACGCGGCGCAAGGCAGGATTTTTTTCTTGTCCTTGAGAATCGCTTCGACCATTTCGGCGACGGCAGCCGACGGCGCGTAGTAGGCGCTGCCGGTCTTGAGGTACTTGACGATCTCGGCGCCGCCGTCACGGGTGCGCTGCACGAGGCGGTCGATCGTCGCCTGGTCCATCAGTTCGGTAATCGGAATTCCGGCCACGGTCGAGAAGCGCGGCAGCGGAACCATGGTGTCGCCGTGTCCGCCGAGGACGAACGCCGTGACGTTCTCGACGCTCACTTTCAATTCCATCGCGATAAAAGCGCGGAAGCGCGCCGAGTCGAGCACGCCGGCCATGCCGATCACGCGGTTGCGGGAGAAGCCGCTCATCTTGTAGGCGGCCTGGGCCATCGCATCGAGCGGGTTGGAGACGATGATGAGGATGGAATTCGGCGAATGCTGTACGACCTTGCCGACCACGTCCTGCATGATCTTGTGATTGATGTTGAGCAGGTCGTCGCGGCTCATGCCCGGCTTGCGCGGCACGCCGGCGGTAATGACGACGATGTCGCTGTTGGCGGTGTCGGCGTAATCCTGGGTGCCGATCACGTAGGAATCCTTCCCGATGATGGGCATGGATTCCAACAGGTCCAGCCCCTTGCCCTGCGGCACGCCTTCGATGATGTCGATAAGGACGACATCGCCAAGTTCGGCCGCGGCGATCCAGTGCGCGGCGGTGGCGCCCACGTTACCCGATCCCACTACGCTTACTTTCTTACGCATAAGTCCTGTCGCCTCCCGAAAGAAATTGCGGGCACAGCGCTTCAGGAGCCGCGTGCCGCACTTAGAAAACCAATCATGTTACACCGGAAAAAGAATCCCGGCACGCGCCATGGGAGCGTGCCGGGAGATGCAGTGTGCCGCCGGCTCAGTCAGCCGCGGCGGAGTTGGAGGCCTTCATGTTTTCGATGATGTAGGTCCCGTACTCGGAGCACTTCACCTTGGTGGCACCCTCCATCAGGCGGTGGAAGTCGTAGGTGACTTTTTTCTGCGCGATGGTCTTCTTGATGCCGTCCTCGATCAGCTTCGCGGCTTCGTTCCAGCCGAGGAACTCAAGCATCATCACGCCCGACAGCATGAGGGAGCCGGGGTTGATGACGTCGAGGTCGGCGTACTTCGGAGCGGTGCCGTGGGTGGCTTCGAACATGGCGAAGCCGTCGCCGATATTGGCGCCGGGAGCGATGCCGAGGCCGCCGATCTGCGCCGCGCATGCGTCGCTGATGTAGTCGCCGTTCAGGTTGGGGGTGGCCAGCACTTCGTACTCATCGGCGCGGGTTACGACCTGCTGGAAGATACTGTCGGCGATGCGGTCGTTGACCAGAAGCTTCTTCTTCCAAACGCCGTTGCCGTGGGTCTTGTAGATGCTGTCCAGGCAGTCCTTCACTTCCTTGTAGATGTCGTTGCGGAAGTCGGGAGTGGCGAACTCGAGGCCCGGTTCGACCAGGTTGGCGTTCTGTTCGATGGTCAGGTTCGGGTCCTTGTCCTTGTTGCCGATGATCCAGCTCTCGCGCTCGGTCACTACCTGGTCGCGGAACTCGGTGGTCGCTTCTTCGTATCCCCACTCGCGGAAGGCGCCTTCGGTGAACTTCTGGATGTTGCCCTTGTGGACCAGCGTGACCTTCTTGCGGCCGTTGGCCAGGGCGTACTGGATGGCCATGCGGACCAGCCGCTTGGTGCAGGTGATGGAGATCGGCTTGATGCCGATACCGCTGTCGAGGCGAATCTGCTTCTTGCCGTCCTTCAGCATGTCGTGGTTCAGGAATTCGATCAACTTCTTTACTTCCGGCGTGCCTTCCTGCCACTCGATACCGGCGTATACGTCTTCCGTGTTCTCACGGTAAATCATGATGTTCATGCGCTCGGGGTGCTTCACCGGCGAGGGGGCGCCGTAATCCTTTACCGGACGGATGCACGAGTAAAGGTCGAGAATCTGGCGCAGCGCGACGTTGAGGGAGCGAATGCCGCCGCCGATGGGCGTGGTCAGGGGCCCCTTGATGCCGACGCGGAATTCCTTCATCGCGTCGATGGAGCCGTCGGGCAACCAGGAGTTGAATTTCGCCATGGCTTTTTCGCCGGCGAAGATTTCGAACCACTTGATCTTGCGCTTGCCGCCGTAGGCGATATCGACCGCGGCATCGAACACACGGACCGACGCCTTCCAAATGTCGCGGCCCGTGCCGTCACCTTCGATGAAAGGAATGATCGGGTTATCAGGAATGGTGTATTTGCCGTTCGCGTACGTAATTTTTGCGCCGTCCTTGGGCACAGGTACGCCGTTGTAAGAATCCGCCATCAGCCACCTCCACGGGAATATCTGCTAGAAGACTGATAAGTATAGCCGGAATCGCGCACATTCCCAGCATGACGCCGGTCACATCTCAGTGTGACGGCACTCACCCGTGCGCTGCCAGTCACCGGACGAGGTGATCATAAAGCCGGCGGGTTCGGGCCATGGCCTCGCCCAGGACAGCTTCGAGTCCACCCGGCAACTCGCGGCGCAGAAAAGCACGCACGAGTTCTTCGGTGGCACGGCGGGCATTTTCGCCCAGGGGCAGCGTGGAACGGGATCGCCCAGTGGCCAGGCGAACGGCGTGTTCGGCGGTGCGGATCAGTTCGCCGGCATCGGCCAATTCCCTACCCGTGTCGGCCTCCAGCATCTTCTGCGAAACCAGCCACTCGAGGCGCTGCCGGATGTTCGAGGTCTGCACGCCCGCCGCGGCGCGAACCGTTAAGTACTTGGCGATGAAGTCGACGTCATACATGGCGCCGGGCGAGGTCTTCAGGTTCAACTCCGCGCCGCCACTCTGCTCGAGCCGGCGGCGCATGTCGCGAATGGCAGCGACAAAGCCCGGATCGGCGGCGTAGCGGCTGGAGAGCGCGCGGACAGCGTCAAGGGCCGCTTCGCCCACAGGTTTCGTTCCCGCAACAAAACGGAGCTTGGTGAAACTCAGCGCCTCCCAGGGCGAAGCTTCGTGGCGGAAGTAGTCGGCGAGCTGAGCCGGCGTGATGACGAGTTCGCCCTCTCCGCCGCGGGGACGCAGACGCGTATCGACCGCGAATACGGTGCCTTCGCGGGTGTACGCCGAAAGGGCCTGCGTGATGTTTTCGGCGGTGTGCGTGGCGGCGGAGAGTTCGAGCGATTCGTCACGCACGAAAACCAGGTCGGCGTCGGAGAGCAAGTCGAATTCGAGCGTGCCGAGGCGTCCCATGGCGAGTACGGCAAAGCCGGCGGGGACATTGGCGGCAGCCATGGCGGCCGCAATCGCTTCGTCGGCGGCACGAGTCGTTTCGGAGAGCGAGTCAAAGACCGGGCGCGACTCGACCACGTCGCGCGCGGCCGAGGCCAGGACGCGATGGCGAAACTGCTTCCGAAGCAGCGCGAGTTTCTCGTTGTATGGGACGTCGGAGGAAGAGACGTAGGCAAAAACCGGGTCGGCAGCGACGGCCGTGTCATAGGACCCAAATAGTGGCTCGGAAGCAGTTGGCGTACCACCGGGCTGGAGAGCGGCGAGCGTGGCGATCTCGTCGGGATGGCGAAGGAGCAGGTCGGTGGCAAAGTCACTGAGCGCGAATAGGCGCATAGCGCGGGCGACGCCCTGCGGCGCGCGAACGATCGAGGCGTAACGGTCCGATCCGGTGAAGGCCGCGGACAAGAAGCGAAACAGGTTGCGGCGCTCGTGCGAGCCGAGCGGAGCGTTGCGCGCGATTTCGTGAAGTTCAGGCGCGTCCTGCGCGAGGCGTTGGAGCATCTGCCGCTCCGACTGTTCCCTGCCCTCGTGCGATTCGGACAGTTGGAATTCGGGCGCGGCGGGTTGCTGCTCTTCCAACTGGGTGCCGTAAATGATGCGGTTGTAAATGGCAGTCACCGCGGCCATGCGCTGCTCGACCGAGGCGACGAACTGGTGCGGAACGTGGCCGGCAGCCTGCGGATTCACCGACCGCGCCAGGACGAGCACGTCGGCGTCAGTAGGGGGGATGCGGTGGGTCTGCTGGCCATGGCGGATTTGCAGGCGGTGCTCGATGCGGCGCAGAAACTCGTAGGCGGTATTGAGCTCGTGGAAGTCGCGCCCGCTGATATGGCTCTTGTCGTGCAATTTCTGCAGCGAGAACAAGGTTCCGCCCGAGCGCAGCCAGGGCTCGGCGCCGCCATAGACGCGCTGCAGGCATTGCACCAGGAACTCGATGTCGCGGATGCCGCCGCGGTCGAGCTTGACGTCAATGGCGCTTCGTTTGGCGGCGCGATGGTGCGAGGTGATGCGGTCGCGCGATTCGAGAGCGGTCTCAATGGCGGCGAAATTCAGACTCTGTTCCGCGCCGGCGCGATATACAAAGGGCTGCACGCCGCGAATGAACTGGCGGGCGAGGTTCAGATCGCCGGCGGAGTGGCGGGCCTTGATCATGGCCTGCAATTCCCAGTCGCCGGCACTGTTTTCATAGTAATCGAGCGCGTGCGAGAAGCTGACCGCGGGCTCGCCCTGTCCGCCTTGCGGACGGAGGCGAAGGTCCACGCGAAATACCGAGCCCTCCGGCGTCACGCGGGAAAGAACGTCGGTTACGGTTTGCGCGAGGCGGATGAAGTATTCGCGGATCGAGACCTTGGCCGTGCCGGCGTCTTCCCCATCCCCGTAAATGAAGAGCAGGTCGATGTCGGAGCTGTAATTGAGTTCGTTGCCGCCGAGCTTGCCGAGTGAAAGCACGGCGATGGGGACGTCCACCAGCCGGCCTTCGGCGTCGCGGTACTGCAGCGTGCCGTAGCGGTTGAGGAACGACGCTTGGGTCTCGTGCAGCGCTTCTTCAATCAGCACGTCGGCGAGGGCGGAGACCTCGGAGGTGATCTCGGCCAGGGTCGCTATGCCGAGAACGTCGCGCAGGACAATCCGTACATACTCGCGGCGCTTGAAACGCGCGAGCAGCGTCGCGATGTCGTTCTCGAACGAACGCGAGCGGAAGCGGGCGAAGGCTTCGCGGAACTCCTCGCGCGAATGGGAGCGGTCGAGCGCGTGCTCGCGGGCGAGGACCGCAAATATGTCGGGCGACTTAATGAGGGTCTCACCCAGATACTGGCTGTGGCCGAAGACAAGCAGCGCGTAATGGATCAAAGCGCGCTGGCGGTCGAGGGTGCGGAACAATTCCGGCGAGGCCGCGGCGGTCAGGCGCTCGAAGAGATTGAGAGCGGAGTCGGGATCGGGCGCGTCGGTCAGCAGCGCGGGAATGGCCGCTGCAACCTGCGGCGGGACACGAGCGGCAATTGCTTCCAGGTTGGCGCGGGCGCGCACCGGGTCGCGGAATTCCACCGCTGCGGCGGACGTGTGCTCCGTATGTTGGGATTCGGCCACTGACGGTCAGCATAACAATTCGCGACCACCGCGTCAGTACGCTTTCCCTTTGGCGGTGCCCGGCATATAAATCCGCGCCACCTGCGGCGAGGATGGTAATGCACGCTGCAAACCTTCCCACGAAGGCCGACGGAATCGCCGCGGACTCGCTTTACTCCTGCCGCAGCGCAATCAGCGGGTCGATGCGACCGGCGCGGTGCGCGGGAACGACCATCGTCGGCGAGCTAACTGTAACGAGTGCGACCCAACCGCGGCGCCGATCACGACACCAGGAAGAATTAACTTCGTTCCCTGTCCGACAATCATGCGCGGAACCTGACCTGTAGCCCACTTGTCACCCCTCCCGCAGGCGGATACGAAACATAGTCGGCGATGGTTCGATGGACGTCACCGCGGCCTGTGAGCTGTGATCCTGGACTTTGCTCGCAAAAAGATATATTCCTTACGGGACAAACGTCAGCGATAATCTTTGGTTCCTATGATCCCAGACTGCTGACGGTGGGTAGGTGTGCGTCGTCTGCCTCAAGTAACGGCCCTGCTGGTTCTCGGGTTCGGCTCGCTCGCGAACGCGCAGGTACGGCCCGCGCGTGTGCTGGAGGCGCCGGAAGCCCGGCTGCCGGAGTCGGCCCGGGCGGCGCGCCCTTCGCCACGCCTTTCGCTTCCCAGCAGCTTCAACCCTCAAATCAGTTCAACCGACGTACCGCGCGTAACCCTTCCCCCGCTGGACGTCGAGCGCGTGCGGCGGGAGCGAGACCTCCGGCAGAACAGGCCAGGCCCTGGCGTGCCGCCGGAGAGGCCAACGCGCAGACCCCGAGT
>Ga0097691_1000881_pt1 | contig 23945 bp, 18 predicted proteins | sample NGESurdeep072012_8_FD_72858 | JGI IMG/M metagenome (GOLD analysis project Ga0097691, IMG submission 72858) | Arctic peat soil microbial communities from Barrow, Alaska - NGEE Surface sample 210-1 deep-072012 | ecosystem: Environmental > Terrestrial > Soil > Wetlands > Peat ... | reverse complement strand
GGAGAGCAAGGAGCCGGGCGTGGCCGAGGTGATCGTTGCCAAGCAGCGCAACGGCCCCACCGACACGGCGAAGCTCACCTATATCAGCAACTACACGCGCTTCGAGAACTACACGCCGGAGACCGGCGTTTTTGAAGACACCGGCGTCTAGAATGAATCCAGTTCGTCTGCCATTGGTTCTTGTTTCGTCATTGGATGCGACGCCTTTACGGTTAGCGCCGGCTTGGGTGCTTTGTCGATCTTGTAGTCCTCGAACGTGAACTGATCGATCGCAAACGGCAGTCCCTCCGAGGCCGGGAACGACGGCGCGTCGCAGACCTGGAAATGCAAATGCGGCTCCGATGAATTGCCGGTATTGCCGAGATGCGCGAGCACGTCGCCGGCGTGAACGGTGTCGCCCGCCTTGACCTTGAGCGTGCCGGGCCGCAGATGCGCGTAGGCGGCGAAGTATCCCTCGCTGAGCTCCTGGATGATGTGATTGCCGGCGAGAGTCTCGTACGTAATCGGCGCCGCGATCTTGCCGCGGTTGGGGACGTTCTCGGGAATCCCGTCCTTCACTTCGACGATCTTCCCGTCCGCGACCGCGCGAATCTCCTGATCCCACGCGTGATAGCTGCTGTTCTTGTGCTCGTCGCCGGTAAACGATTTGCCGTCGCCGCCAAGCTGAATCCAGTCGATCGCATAGCGCTGGCCGATGTGAGGCGGTCCGTTCACGGGGATCATGGCGCGGCGATGCGCCGAAGTGTTGGAGGGGCCGTTGGCGGCGAGCCAATTTTTACCGCGAAGCGGAGAGCGAATCACGATCGGGTCGTCCGAATTTATTTCGAGCGCGGAGGCGTGAATGGTTCCGGAGCCGCTGCGCTCGCCGTGCTGTTCGATCGTAATCGCGGTATCGAAAGTGTCCGGATCGTCCTGGCCGGGAGCCCAATCGGCAAAGATAAAGAAGACGCCGGTCTGGCCAGGCGTGAGACTCGGATCGTTGGGCTTGGAGGCATCGCCGCCGCTGGCCGGCACGAACATCGCGGCCAGTTGCTTGCCGATTGCGGACTGAGTCACGACAACATCCTCGCCGTCTTTTGCATTCACTTCGAGCTTGGTGATTTTGAGCGCGGTCGTGCCGAAATTCGTGACGTATAACTCGTAGGCCGAATGGCGGTGACCGGCACCGTCGAGGATTTGCGCCGCGGGCGGCCACGGCGTCGCGACGACGCGCATGTAGAGCGGGTCATTTTCTGGCGCCGGGGGCGGCTTTTGCTGTGCGAACGACGATCCCGCGAATGCAAGCGACGTAATCGCTACGAAAACCAGCAGGCCGGATCGATACATCGTCTATTTCTCCTGCGGTCGAGAGGGCGACACGTCAGCGCGGGGTTTCGTCGTCGTCAGATGTTCCAGGGCCGGAGTCGTCCGGTTCTTCTGCCACGTCCGACGCGGCGGCATCATCCGAGGACGCCGGCGCAATCGCGGCGGAATCCTCCGGATGAGTCTCGATGCCCTCCACCGGCCCGGTTGTCGCCTGCTCGACGGCGCGCTCGATCTCGCGGAACTCCGAAAGGTCGGGCAGGCTTTCGAGATTTTTCAGTCCGAACAATTCGAGGAACTCATCGGTGGTCTCATAGACCATCGGGCGTCCCGGTGCGTCCTTGCGCCCGGCAATCTTGACGAGCCGCCGTTCGAGCAGCGTTTCGAGTACGCCTCCCGTATCGACGCCGCGCAATTGTTCTATCTCCGGGCGGGTGATCGGCTGTCGATAAGCGATTATCGCGACGGTCTCCATCAGCGGGCGGCTAAGACGCGGCGGCTTGGCGGCGAGCAGCTTGCGAACGTAGCTGGCGTGGTCCTTCGGCGTTCGCATCTGGTAGCCGCCGGCGACCTCGTCGATCACGATACCGCGGTTTTGGGCGATATACTCAGCGGCCATCGCGGCCAGCGCGTTTTGCACCGTCGCACGCGGGAGGTCGTCGAAGACCGCGGCCAGCCGCGCGATCGAGACCGGCTCGCCGGCCGCGAACAGCAGGCTCGCGAGAATTGATTTCAGACGCTCTTCTTCCACTAAGCCTCCGTTCGTCCGGCAGCGCCGAGCTCGAGAAAAATCGGGCCGAAGCGCGCTTCCTGAAATGCGCGAACTTCGCGCCGGCGTATCAACTCGAGCAGCGCCATGAAGGTTGCGATCACTAGCGATCGATCGCCCGCATCCTCGAACAGCGCGGTGAACTGGATTCGTCCCGCGCCCTCCAGCGCATGCATTATCCGCGGGATACATTCCGCCACCGGGATGTCGCGCAGCTCGATGGCGCGCGGGGTCTTGTCGGCGATGCGCTTGAGCACTGCGCCAATCGCCTCGACCAGGTCGAAAATCGTAACCGTGTACTGTTTCGCGTCCGCGTCTTCGGGCGCGCTCTCGCCGGGCGTGGCGAACACGTCGCGGCCGAGCAGGGCGCGCTCCGCGAGCTTTTCAGCCGCCTCGCGATAGCGCTGATATTCCAGCAGCCGTTCGATCAGGTCGCGCTTGAGCTCCTCGGCTTCCTCCGTGTCGGCGAGCTCCGGATGCGGCAGCATTGCGAACGACTTGATCAACAGCAGCGTCGCCGCCATCACGAGGTACTCGCCCGCCACGTCGAGGTTCAACTGGTCGAGCAATTCGAGCCATGCCAGGTACTGTTCGGTGATTACGCTGGCGGTGACTTCGTGCGGGTCGAGCTCGGCGCGCTTGAGCAAATGCAGCAGCAGGTCGAGCGGGCCCTCGTAAATCGGGAGCCGGAAGCGGACCCCGGCGTCGGCTCCGAGTCTGGGCGGCGTGCTGGATTCGTTTTCGTTGCTCACAGTTGCACCATCCAGGAGATCGCACCCAGCGCCATGTTCATGACCGGATAGATCGCGACATCCAGCCAATGCGTATACAGCAGCAACAGCAATATAAGGAAGCCATAACGCTCGGTCTTTGCGTAGGCGCGCGCGGCCGCGAGCGGCAGGATGCCGAACAACACCCGCCCGCCGTCCAGTGGCAGCACGGGCAAGAGATTGAAGACCCCCAGTTCGACATTGACAATCACCGACGCCTGCATCATCCGAGCAAGCGGTTCGACGACGGTCGGGCCGAGCGAGCCGTGCAAAAAGGCCGGCATTACCCGCAGCACAAGTCCGCTCACGACTGCCAGCACGAAGTTCGTCAGCGGGCCGGCGGCCGCTACCTTCATCATTCCGGTCCGCCCGCCGCGCAACACGCGGAAATCGACGGGGACCGGCTTCGCGTAGCCGAGCACGGGCATACCAAACAGATACAGTGCGAACGGCAGGATAATCGTCCCAAAGAGATCGACGTGTGAAATCGGATTGAGCGTGAGCCGTCCGGCGCGAAGAGCGGTATCGTCGCCAAGGCGCAGCGCCACCACGCCATGCATCACCTCGTGCGCGATGATCGCGAAGATGATCGGCGGCGCGACTATGCAGATGGTCGCGATGGTTCCGCTCAGATCGCCCAAGTCAGTCCGTGCCTTCCCCCACGCTCGCACGGGTCGCGCGCGGATGAAACGTGCGATGCACCTTGCGCAAGTGGCTCTTGGAGAGATGGGTGTAAATTTGCGTGGTCGAGATGTCGCTGTGGCCGAGCATCTCCTGCACGGCGCGCAGATCGGCGCCGCCCTCGAGCAGATGCGTGGCGAAGCAATGGCGGAAGGTATGCGGGCTGACCCATGCCAGGCGTGGGTCGGCGGCGGCCCATCCTTTGAGCGCCTTGAAAAATCCCTGCCGGGTCATCGCGCGGCCGAGCCGCGTAATGAAAACCGCGGAGACGCGGCGCGGAACTTTTTTTATGGCGCGCATCCCGTCGCCGGCCGGATTCAGAATTTCATCGCGCCGCTCCAGGTAGGCCTTCAGCGCGCGAATCGCGGCGCCACCCATCGGCACCATCCGCTCCTTACTGCCCTTGCCGAGCACGACGACGGCGCCGGCCGCGAGATTTACCTGATGCAGTTGCAAGCCGACCAGTTCCGACACGCGCAGTCCGCATCCGTAGGCAATTTCGAGCATCGCGCGGTCGCGCAATCCGCGGGCATCGTGCGCATCGATCGCGGCGATGAGATTTTCAACGTCGCCGGGCGACAGGGTGCGCGGGAGTTTGCGCGGATGCGGCCTTAGCTTCAAGGCCGGCGCGGGATCGCGTTCGATGATTTTCTCGTCCACCAGCTCGCGTGCGAGCCCGCGCAGACTGGCGAGATGGCGGCGCTGCGAACTGACCGCCAAGCCGCGATCCGCGAGCGCTTCGAGGTACGCGGTCAGGGTGGCGGCGTCGAGTTGCGCCGGCGTCAGCCCGATCTTGCGGCACCACGATTGAAAAACGCCGAGGTCATGCGCGTATGCGTCCATCGAATAGCGGCTGAGCCCGCGCTCGACGGCCTGGCGCGACAGATGGCGATCGATCAGCTCGTCCCAGCCGGCGGCGCTCACGCGGTTGCTCCTTCGGCGGGATTCTGTTCGACCTTTTCGAGCAAGGCGGCGCGCAGCTCCCGCATCCGATCGAGATCTTCGATTTTTCCGCCCGCGCGATCGCTCACGTAAAAGACATCGAGCGCCTGATCGGCGTTGGTCGAGATGCGCGCGAGGTGAATCAGCAGGCCGACCCGGTAGAGCGTGTGGGTGATCGCGAACAGCAGTCCGACGCGGTCCTGGGTGAATACGTCAATCACGGTGAACTGCTCGGAGGTGCGATTGTCCACCGTGACCTCGGTCGGCACGTGGCGCACGAACTTGCGGCCGGCGCTCTGCACGTGATGCGCCGCGGCGACGAGAGCCGCGATATCCTGCTGGCCGGTGATGACACGCTCGAGGTCGTGCTCGACGCGCAGCCAGCGGTCCTCTTCCATCGCCATAGAGCCGGTGCCCATCTGATGCGACACGCGAAACACGTCCATCGCGATGCCGTTGGTGCGGGTGGTGATTCGGGCCGACAGGATATTGAGATTGTTGGCGGTAAGCGCGCCCGCGATCATCGAGAACAGTCCCGGCTGATCGCGCGTCACGACGATAAACTCGCTGAACTCCAAGTCGGGGAAATGCCTGATGCGGCAGACCAGCGGGCGCTCCTCGATCGAGCGCATCAAGTCGAAGTGCAGCGCAATGTCGGCTTCGGGCACGGTGAAGAAGTAGCGGTCGGGCATCTGGTCGAGGAACGCGGCGACGGCGGAATCCGGCGCGGCGGCGGCGAGCAGGGTCGCGCGGACGGCAGCTTTGACGGTAGCCAGCCGGCGCGCGGGATCGACCGCCTCGCGATCGCCCTGCTCGAGAACCTTGAGCGCTCGCATGTAGAGATCGCCCAGCAGCATGTCGCGCCAATTGTTGTAAACCTTCGGCGCCACCGCGCGCATGTCGGCATAGGTGAGCAGGTAGAGCGCCTTGAGGCGATCGATCGAGCCGACGGTGCGGGCAAATTCCTCGACGGTAGTGTGATCGTCAAGGTCACCCTTCTGCGCGATCTGGGACATCATCAGATGGTTGCGGACGAGGAACACGACCAGGTCGATTTCCTCGCTGTTCAGTCCAAGCCGCTGCGACACTTGCGCGGTCAGGCCGGCGCCGCGCTCATGATGGTCATGGCCGTGGCCCTTGCCGATGTCGTGCAGCAGCAGCGCAAGGAACACCAGCGGCAGGTGGTCGAGTTCGCGCACGACCTCGGTGAGCAGGGGAGTGGAATCCTTGAACTCGCCCGTGCGCAGGCGTTCGAGTTCGCGCACCGCAACCAGCGAATGCCGGTCAACGGTGTAGATATGGTAGAGGTCGTGCAGAACGCGCGCGTAGAGGTTGCCGAACTCGGGGATTATCGCGCCGAGCACGCCCGACAGATGCATCGCCTCGAGCGTTTCGGCGACGCGCCGGTGCGCCGACAGAATCTTCATCAGCGCGGCGCCGACGTGCGGGTCTTTGCGCATCTGGTCGTCGATCAATTCAAGATTGTCACGCACCAACTGGTACCCGCTGCCTGAGAGGCTCACGTTCTGCGCCTGGCAGTCCGCGTAGATCGTGATCAGGTTGAGCGGATCGCGTTTGAAAAAATCGGGCTCGGCGATGCTCAGCAGATTGCCCTGAACGATTACCCCGGGGCGAATCTTGCGGGTCGGCGTGCGCCGAAAAAATCTCCCGCCGCGACCGGTCTCGACCACCCGCGCGATCAAGCCTTCGGCAAAGCGATGCACCGTCGAGGCGTGCTGGTAGTACGCGCGCATCAAAGCGGAACCCGCCGCCTGTCCCGCCTCGGGCTTGAAGCCCAGCATCGGCTCGATCCGTTCCTGCATCTCGAACGTGATCTGATCGAAGTGGCGCCCGGCCAGAAAATGCAGCGAATTGCGCACCCGCCAGAGAAAGTCGCGCGCCTCGATCACTTCGGCCGCTTCGGGCTCGGTGATGACGGCCCTTTGCACCAGCTCCTCGAGCGAATGCACTTTGTATTTGACCTTGGCCAGCCACATCGCGGTGTGAAGATCGCGCAGCCCGCCTTCGCCTTCCTTGATCTGAGGCTCGAGCAGGTAAATCGAATCGCCGTACTGGGCGTGACGTTTGCGGCTTGCTTCGAGCTTGGTGGTGAAGAACTTGTCCTGGTTGCGATTGAGCACGTCGGCGATGAGCAGATTGTCGAGATCGGCGTAAAGCTTTTCGTCGCCGCATAAGAACCGCGCGTCGAGGAGCGCGGTTTTTTCCTTCAGGTCCAAGTTCGCCAACCGCACGCATTCTTTGGCCGTGCGAACCGCGTATCCGACCGTGAGACCTGCGTCCCAAAGCGCGCGCAACATTATTTCGGTGACAATTTCGGCGTATGGACCGAGCTTGTAATCGTGCAGAAAGAGCAGATCGACGTCGGATTGCGGGTTCAGTTCACCGCGCCCGTAGCCGCCGCGCGCTACCACCGCAATTTTCTGGTTGAGCTTGGTAAATCGCCGGCCATGTTCCGCGTCCGCGTAATGGAACAGCGCACGCAGAAGATCGTCCATCGCCACCGTCATCGCGGTCACGATCTCGCTGCCGCTCGCGCCGGCGAAATGGCGCTCGGCCAGCTCGGCGCGGACCGATTCGATATAGGCGCGGGCAATCGCGCCGGGGGTCTTGCTCGCGGCGAATTGCGCGAGGATAGCCTGCTGGCCGCGCGGGCCGCGCGGCGAAGACTCGGGAATTGGCACAGGCTCGGCGCGATTCGCGCCCGTGACGAGGCTCACAGATTTCCCACCGCCAGATCGGCGTTGAAGTAATGCGCTACTGCCGTGGCGACCGCGCTGGCGAGCACGTCCTGGTAATCCGCCGACGCCAGCCGCGCGGCTTCACCGGCGTTCGACATGAAGCCGCATTCGACCAGCACGGCCGGCATATGCGCGCCGACCAGCACGTAAAATGGTCCCATCTTCGCTCCCAGCGCGTTCACCTTCAGTCCAAGTCCGGCATCGAGATCGGCGACCGTCTGCGCGTCGATCATCCTGGCCACAGAGGCCGCTTCCGACGCCTTATAGTTCTGGCGCAAGTCGGTCAGGATGTAGTTTAAGTTGGAGGCGTCCGGTGCGCCATAGCCGTCGGCGCCGCCGTTCTCCATTCGCGCCAGCCGAATCGTCGCCCGGTCGGTGGTGTTGTTCAGGTAATAGGCTTCGATTCCCGTCGTGTCGGTATTCGGACTCGAATTGAGGTGGATTGAAACGAACAGGTCCGCGCCCGCGCGATTCGCAATCCGGGTGCGCTCCGCGAGGCTGATAAATACGTCGCTCGAGCGCGTCATCTCGGCGCGGATGCCGCGGGCTTCCAGAGCGGCTTTCAGCCGCGTCGCGATTTGGAGGGCGAGGTCCTTCTCCACTGCGCCAGCCGACGATTGCGTGCCGGGATCGTAGCCGCCGTGACCCGGATCGATCATCACCAGAAAATGACCCGGCTGACGATTGTCTTCACTCACATTCGAGGGCACGGGCGCGATTGGTTGCGCGAGAGATTCGGCACGAGGGTGCGGCGCGGGCGCGAATGCGACCGCGCGCGCGACCGGCGGAGCGGGGCGGCGCGGGGCGTCGTTGTGAACGATCATCGGTGCCGCGATATTCGGGTCCGCGCCCGCGGATGCGACCCGCAACACTATTTCATTTCTGCCTCTCAATCGCGCGATCGCGTAGTCGGCCTTGCCGATCACCTCGACGACGATTCGCGACTTGCCGCCGGGCGACTCGATCGCCCGGACGCCCGCGATTGGCGCCGTTTCATAGCCGAACAGCGGGCGCGGAGGGATCGCGATGCGCGTGCGCGCCAGCTGGATCCAGAGTTCGCTGCCGTGCGCGCTGAGATCGAGCCGTGGAGCGGGTCCGCTGAATCCGAAATGGATTTCGAGAGTCGGGCCGCGATGCTCGATTCGCGCGGAGGTCAGCGCTGACCCGGGAAGACCGGCGCCGGCAATGACCGGGGCAACCATCGCGCCGATAGTCGCAGCCGCGACCGCAACCGCCATCATTCTCCGCATCACCGCAATCCTACCCAGCCCCCCAAGGATAGCCCCCGCTTGGAGCAATCGCCACGCCCCCCCGCCAGCGCTTCCGCTGCCAGCCCTAGTTTTTCTTTCTTACTTCTCTTGCTTGAGGCGCGTGTCCCGATTCCCTTTCCTAAACCAGCTCGATCAAGACGCGGCGGCCGACTATCGCTGCCGCCCTCTGCAGGCTGGAAAGCGTGATGTCGTTTTTTGGATCGAGCAGGCGGTCAACCTGGCTGCGACTTGTCTTGAGCCGCGCGGCCATCTTGTTCTTGGAGATTCTCTGTTTCTTCATGGCCTTGGCGAACTGCCACGCGACGACCTCCTTGACCGCGTGTGCTTGCGCCTCTTCAAAGATGCCCTCCTGCTTGAGGAAGTCATCGATACTGGAACCCATATGCTTCCTGCTCATCCTGCACCTTTATAGTGGCGCTCCACCTCAGCAACAGAGCTTTGCGCAATTAGTACCGGACGCCGGATCCGGGATTCTTCGCTCCGCAGACTCCGCTCTAGAATGACACGAGCGGCCGCTCGCTTTTTTCCGTCATCTTGAGCGCAGCGAAGAGTCTGCCCTTGAGCGTAGCGAAGGAATCTCGCGCGCCAGCGCGTGTCGGTGCAGCACCGACATCAGGTTATGCAAAGCGCTCCTTCAAGTCACTATTCGTGATTTGTTCTCCTGAACTAAAAAACGTTTCACGTGAAACGTTTTCCTAGAAACCTCAGCAGCACAGCACCATATCCGACCACTTCCGAAAAAAGTGACTGCCATCGCGCAATGCCGGATTCGGGATTCTTCGCTTCGCTCTAGAATGACACGAAAACAGAGCCACCACTTCTCCCCTTAACCCTTCTAACAGGGTCGCGCCCGCCAACGGCGGGTGGCCTTAATACTGGGTGCAGGGGTCACCCCTGCCAACCATCTGTTTCTCCGTCAGCGATTGAGAGCGAAAGACCGTCCACGGGATTTCGCGATTCACACTGCGCCGTCGCCGCAGCGACCGCCCCGCGCGTAGCGGTCCTTATTACCCCTCCTTCTTGAGGCGGGCGGCCAGGCGGGCGAGGGCGTTGAGCGCGTCCATCGGGGTCATCCGCTCGATGTCGAGTGCGCGCAGTTCATCGATGACGCGTTCGTCTCGTGGCGAGAACACACCGAGCTGAGGCGGCGGGGTCGTAGCGCGCCGATCGCGGGCAATTCGCGGCATCCCGGCCTCATCCAGTTCGCCCTGCTCGAGGTTGGCGAGAATTTCCCGCGCACGGCTGATGATCGAATCGGGCAATCCCGCCAGCCGCGCCACCTCGATGCCGTAACTTCGCGACGACGGCTGCTCGATAACGCGGCGCAGGAAAATCACCTCCGCGCCCCATTCGCGCACCGCCATGCTCAGGTTCCTGACCCGCGGACGCTCGCGCGCGAGGTCGGTCAGTTCGTGGAAGTGCGTTGCGAACAGCACCTTGGCTCGCGTCTGATCGTGCAGGTATTCGGCGACGGCCCACGCGATCGCAAGCCCGTCAAAGGTGCTGGTGCCGCGGCCGACCTCGTCGAGCAGCAGCAGGCTGCGCTCCGACAGTCCCTTGAGCAGGCGCGCCGTCTCGCTCATCTCGACCATGAAGGTGGACTCGCCGCGGCGAAGTTCGTCGCGCGCGCCGATTCGCGTCAGCACGCGATCTATAAGCCCGATAGCCGCCTCGGCGGCGGGAACGAAGCTGCCGATTTGCGCCATGATCGCGATCAGCGCGACCTGGCGCAGGTAGGTCGATTTGCCGGCCATGTTGGGGCCGGTGATCAGCAGGATTTGGCGCGTGTCGGGCTCCGCGTCGAGGTCGTTGGGCACGAACTCGCCCGAGCGCATCCCCGCTTCGAGCACGGGATGGCGTCCGTCGCGCACCCGAATCCGAAGGCCGGTGTTGATCGTGGGACGTACATAGCCGCGGCGCCGCGCGACTTTCGCGAGCGACATGATCGCGTCGAATTCGCCCACGGCGCGAGCGGTTTCGAGTATCGTGGCGGTGTGCGACTGCAAGTCGCGGAGCAGCCTCGAGAAGATCTCGAGTTCGAGTTCCTTGAGCCCCGATTCCGCAGTCAGGATTTTGCGCTCGAGTTCCTTGAGCGCGGGCGTGGTGAAGCGCTCCGCGCTGACCAGCGTCTGCTTGCGCTCATAGTCGGCGGGCACTCGCTCGAGATTGGGCTTGGTGACCTCGATGTAATAGCCGAAGATATTGTTGTAGCGCACCTTGAGCGACGCGATAGCGGTGCGCTCGCGCTCTGTCGCTTCCAACTTCGCGATCACGCCGCGGGCGCCGGACGCCAGGCTGCGCAATTCGTCAACCTCGGCGCTGAGCCCGACTCGAATCACGTTGCCGTCGCGGGGATTCACCGGAGGTTCGTCGGACAGCGTCGCCGCGATTTGCGCCGCCAGCGCGGGCATCGGCGAGATCCGCGCGGCCTGTTCGCGGATAAGAGGGCACTTGAACGCGCCCATGGCTCGTTTGAGCAAATCGACTGCGCCGAGCGCATCGCCCAGACGAACACAATCGCGCGGTGACGCCCGCATCGCGCCGATTCGTCCCGCCAGCCGCTCGAGATCGCCGATTCGTTTCAAGGATTCCGCCAGCGCGCCGCCCAGGTCGGCATCGAAGAGTTCTTCGACTGCGTCGTGGCGCGCGTGGATCGCGTCGAGCGCGAGGAGAGGATAGGTGATCCAGTTGCCCAGCGTGCGCGCGCCGACTGCGGTCAAGGTTTCGTCGAGAATGGACAGCAACGAGCCCTTGCGCGCGCCGTCAGTCGAAGCGATCAGTTCGAGATGACGCCGCGTGGTCTCGTCCACCAGCATGTACTCGGCGATGCGGTAAAGGCGGGGCGCTTCGAGATGGGCCAGGTCGCGGCCGAAGGTGGCTTCGACGTAGAGGATTGCGATTCCCGCGGCTCGCGCGATCGATTCGTGGAGATCCGCGGCGGCGGCCGCAAAACGATTCGAGAATGCCGCGGTCGCCCGCTCGGCGCTAAACGATTCATGATCGAGCGTCGTCACGGGACAGTTTAAGTCCTTCAGGAGCGCCCCCAACTCGCCGACTTGTCCAGGGACTTGCCCGGCGACTACGATTTCGCGCGGCGCGATTCGGGCGATTTCCTCGCGGATCGCGGCGGCCTCGCGAACCTGCGTGGCGAGAAATTCCCCCGTCGAGACGTCGAGCGCTGCCAGCGCGAACCCGGCGCCTTCGGCGCCCGTGACTGCGACAAGGTAACTCTTCTCGGCGGCGGTCAGCACCATCTCCTCGCCGACGGTTCCGGGCGTGATCACGCGGACTATTTGCCGCGGCATCAGCTTGGGAGACCCGGCGTCGGGCGTCCCCTGCTCGCAGATGGCGACTTTGTGGCCGGCTTTCAGCAGTTTGGCGATGTACGGTTGCGCGGAATGGTAGGGCACGCCGCACAGTGGCACGCCGTCCTTGGTGCGCGAGGTGAGCTGAATGTCGAGCACGCGCGCACCTACTTCGGCGTCCTCGAAGAACATCTCGTAAAAGTCTCCGAGGCGGAAGAACAGGATCGCGTCGGGAACGCGCTGTTTGACGCTCAGATACTGCGCGATGAGAGGTGTTTGCTTGACTGCCACTGATGCGATTGCAGTCCACAATAGCCGTGGCGGACGAAATGGGCAAAACGACATGCGGGGCGCGTCCCGCCAGTACGCGATAGCAAGGGGCACGCGTCAACTTTTCGCTTTGCCGAACGCGGCTCGATTTACTAGAGTCCGAGTGTTAATCAGGCTCTATACCGGCCGCCATGTCCAATCCCGCGGACCAGTCTTCGCGGCCGGCACACGGCGACAAATCACCGACAGGAGATTAGGAAAGATGGCATCAGCATCAGCGTCATTGGAATCAGCCACTCGCGGCGCCAAGTCGAGCGCAGCGCTTGAGTTCCTCAAGAGCGCGCCCAAGAAACTTCTCATCAACGGCAAATGGGTGCCGTCGAAATCCGGCAAAACTTTCGAGACTCTCAACCCGGCTAACGAGCAAGTCCTGGCTCTCGTCGCCGAGGGCAACAAGGCCGACGTGGACGAGGCCGTCAAACACGCGCGCAAGGCCTTCGAGGACTTTAAGTGGGCGAATCTGAGTCCGCATGCGCGCACCCGCTTCCTGCTAAAGATCGCGGACCTGATCGACCAGCATGCCGAAGAGCTCGCCGAGCTCGAGACGCTTGACAACGGCAAGCCCCTGTTCGAGTCCGCGAACATCGACATTCCCGGCGCCGCCGAGACCTTCCGCTACTACGCGGGCTTTGCGACCAAGATTTACGGCGAAACCAATCCGTCCGATCCCTCGATGTTCAACTACACGCTGCGCGAGCCGGTCGGCGTGTGCGGACAGATCATACCGTGGAATTTCCCGCTGATGATGGCGGCGTGGAAGATTGCGCCCGCGCTCGCATGCGGCAACGTCGTCATCCTGAAGCCTGCCGAGCAGACTCCGCTGACGGCGATTCGCCTCGGCGAGCTTATCTGCGAGGCCGGATTGCCCGAAGGTGTCGTGCAAATCATCACGGGCTTTGGCCCTGGCGCGGGAAGCTCGATCGCCGAGCATCCCGATATCGACAAGGTCGCCTTCACCGGCTCGACCGAAGTCGGCAAGATCATCCTGAAAGCCTCCGCCGGCAACTTGAAGCGGGTATCGCTCGAGCTCGGCGGCAAGTCGCCGAACATCATTTTCCCCGACGCTGACATGCCGTCCGCGGTGTTCGGCTCTGCCCTGGGCATCTTTCTGAACCAGGGGCAGGTCTGCTGCGCTGGCTCGCGCGTGTTCGTGCAGGAAAGCGTGTACGATCAGTTCACTGATTCGCTGTCGCAGATGGCCAGCGGTCTGACGCTCGGCAATCCGCTGGACCCGAACACCCGCATGGGTCCCCTGGTTTCCAAGGAGCAGCACGATCGCGTCAAGGGATATTTGAAAGCCGGCAAAGCAGAGGGCGCGAAGGCCAAGATTGGCGGCGAACCGGGCAAGCAGGAAGCCGGATACTTCATCCAGCCGACGGTTTTCACCGGCGTGAACAACCAGATGAAGATCGCGCGCGAGGAGATTTTTGGCCCCGTCGCGTCGGCGATCCCGTTCAAGGACGAGACCGACGTCGTCTTCCAGAGCAATGACACGACTTACGGGTTGGCCGCCGCGGTGTGGACCAAGGATATCAATCGCGCTCTCACGATCGCGCGCAAGCTCAAGGCCGGCACGGTATGGATCAACACCTATGGCATTCTCGATCCGATCTCTCCGTTCGGCGGCTACAAGCAGTCGGGTTTCGGCCGCGAACTGGGCAAGTACGCGATCGATCTGTACACGCAAATCAAATCGGTTTACGCCAGGATCGGGTAGCCACGCGATAAGGATTGGCCGCTAGCGCGGTAATCGAAAACAGCTCGAATTCTCCGGCAAGGGCGTCCAACGGGACGCCCTTTTTTTATTCCGCCGCGCGGCGGACTCCGTTCGGGGAAAGTAAAAAATCACGCTTTCGGGGGGGGGTAGCCATGTTCCACTTGACCCGTCGATTCCCTTATATTGACGGGACTGAGCCAGTATGGTTGGTGTGAAATCGGCGCCGCCGGAGGTCCGGCGGCGCGGTGGGGTTCGCTGATGGCAGCCGACAAGAACGATGACCCGATGGAGGCGACGATCTCGTCGCGAGTGCCGCGCCGCACCCGTCAGACAATCAATCCCGCAAATTCCGTCGCGATGCTGACCGGACAATTGACTGCCGAAGAGGCGGATGAAAAGGCCAAGACCGAAGCGCGCGCGCCTGAATCTCGGCCGCTGCGTCCGCCGAGGCATTCGGAGCTCGAAGGGCGGCTCGAAGTTCGTCCGATCGGCACTGCGCTGGGTTTGCGCGAGCTCGCCGCGCTCCACAAGCGGACCTGGAGGACGCTAAACGTACAGGAAAAGCGCGTGCACGCGCTGCTATGGCCGCTTGCGATCCATTTTGGCCTCTACGCGGTGGGTCTGGGCAACGAGCAACGGCGCCCGCCACTGCTTGGCGCGTTTTGGGCGCGATGCCTGGCTGATGCGCCGCTGACGCTTGGCCATCTGTATCCGCCGCAGTTGTTCAAGGGGATGCTCGCGTCGGAAGTGTTCGAGTTCGGCGGGATGGTGGTCGACCCGAACTACCAAGGCAAGGGCCTGGTCAAGATGATGTCGGACACCGCGCGATTGTTTGTTTTTTCGCGCCGTCCCAAGTTGTTAATCACAAATCCGGTTGAGCCGCTTTACGAGATGTACAAACAGCTCGGGCTCAAGACGGTGGGCCGCGAGCCCGTCGAGCATCCACACGCATTGAACGTGCGGGTGTGGCTGATGTACGGCAAATTCGACGAGCTGGCGAAGCCATACTTTATGTAGAGGTTCGCTACATACTTACGACTTCGCTTTGTGCTCCGGCTTGCCCGCCCCTTCCATGAGCGTTCCCGCGCCCCGCATGATCGTGGTGCCGACGCTCAGCAGTGCGTCTGTGACGCCCGGGAACAGTGAGCCGAGTTTCTCCGCGACCGCGGCGCCCGGAGGAACGTCCACTTCCGTCAACCCGAACGCGGCCGCAGCCAGCACCGCCCACGTCACCCATCGCGCCGGCATCGCCATCATGGCGGATACGCCTTTGAGCGAATCGTGCTTGAGCGCATTGCGCGCCATGGGCGTGTCGGTCACTCCGGGCATCACGAGCGACACTTTTATCCCGGTATTGAACAACTCGATGCGCAGGGCCTCCGTCATTCCCACCAGCGCAAACTTGGTCGAGCTGTAGCCGCCGAGCGGACTGACGCCGCGGCGTCCCGCCAGCGACGAGATGTTCACGATGCTGCCTGACTTGGCCTTGCGCATCACGGGCAGCACAGCCTGCGTCGCATTGAGCGCGCCGAAGACGTTTACCGCCATCATCTTTTCCAGGTCCTCGGGGCGCATCTGTTCGACCGGATCTGAGATGAGCAATCCCGCCGAGTTGATCAGGATGTCAACTCTTCCGAATGCTTCTTTAACCTGCTCTATCGCCCGGAATACGCGCGCGCGATCGGTCACGTCGCAATCGAGCGCGAGCGCTTTGCCGCCTGTCCTGTTGATTTTACGCGCGAGTTCTTCGAGCCGCACGCGCCGGCGTGCGAGCAGCGCAACCTGCGCCCCTTGTTCGCCGAACGCAAGCGCGACGCCGTGGCCGATTCCACTCGACGCCCCGGTTACGACCACCGATTTGTCGAAGAAGTATCCGCGCACCGGTCCTTTGGATTGCCGCTTGGCTTCGCTCATAACTGTCACCTCGATATAGGCGCCGTGGCATGGAACTGATGGCGGGGCGTCGCGTTTTTGGCATTGTGCGCCGGTCGCACGCGCAGGCGCAAACGCCGCGGCGCAATAGCGCTCCGAGGCCACGATTGCCGCGGATTCTTTTGTTAGACTCTGTGCCATGAGCTTGATAGTTGCCGCCAGCGCGATCGTCCTTGCGGGAGGGCGCAGTTCCCGGATGGGCCAGCCCAAGGCGGCTCTCGATTTCGGGGGTGTCCCGATCCTGACGAGAATCATCTGCGAGCTTAAGCGGCGCTTTGCGGAGATCGTAGTCGTCGCGGCCCCCGAGTCTGAGGATTCGCTTCAAATAGATCTCCCCGCGATAAAAGTAATCCGCGACGAGACCGCGTATCAGGGACCTTTGGATGCGCTCCGGCGCGGCCTGGACGCTGTCAGCAACGAAATCGCGTTCGCCTGCTCATGCGATCTGCCGCTGCTCGATTCCGATGTCGCGGCGGCGATCGTCGCGATGCTTGGCGACTTCGACGCTGCCATTCCAATCGTCGGCGAAAAGCTTCAACCGCTGCACGCCGCGTATCGCAAGCGATGCGCCAGCGCGCTCGCGGCGCTTGCCGCGCGGGGCGAGTCGCGTCTCGGTGCGATCGCCGATGCGGTCAATACAAGGCGGATTTTCGAGAACGATCTTCTCGTTCTCGATCCTCAGCTCAATAGTTTCTTCAACCTGAACACGCTCGACGACTACCAGCGCGCGCTCAAGATCGCGGGCCTGGCCTGATAAATCAGCCGCTATGCTTTCTTCTCCCACCTCAGAATCGGGCGGCGCGCGGCCCCGGCCTCGTCCACGCGTGAGACCGGCAAAGTCTGCGGCGCGTTTTTGACGCGCTCGGGATCGTTCAGCGCTTCGTCGTAAATCCGTTCCATCGCATCGACGAAGCTGTCCAGGATTTCCTTGCTCTCGGTCTCGGTCGGTTCAATCATCAGCGCACCCGGCACGACCAGCGGGAAATAGATCGTCGGCGGATGGATTCCGAAATCGAGCAGACGTTTGGCAATTTCGAGCGTGCTCACGTTGGCGCGCTTTTCGAGGTCGTGCGAGAGCACGCATTCATGCATCGAAGGCTCACCAGTCGCGCTTGGAAAGTGCGGTTGAAGCCGCTTGCGCACGTAATTCGCACCGAGGATCGCCAGCCGGCTCGCCATCCCCAGTCCGTCGCCGCCGAGCGCGAGGATATACGCGTACGCGCGCACGATCATTCCGAAATTGTTGTGAAACGATCGCATCCGTCCGATCGAATCCGGCCGCTCGGCGTCGAATGCATAGCCCGCGCCGGAATGCTTCAAGCGCGGCATCGGCAGGAACGGCTCGAGATGCTTTTTCACCGCGACCGGTCCCGCGCCCGGCCCGCCACCGCCGTGCGGAGTCGAAAAGGTCTTGTGCAAATTCAGTTGGACGACGTCCGCGCCCATGTGTCCGGGCTTCGCCACGCCGAGCAGCGCGTTCATGTTCGCGCCGTCCATGTAGAGCATCGCGCCGCGCTCGTGCAACGCCGCCGCGATTTCCTGGATCTCCGGCTCGAAAATTCCGAGCGTGTTTGGATTCGTCACCATCATCGCGGCCACGTCGTCGCTCACCAGCCGGCGAACCTCGGCCGCTTCGAGATAGCCGCGCCGGTTCGATTTCGCGACGATCACTTCGAAGCCTGCGAGTGTGCAGCTGGCCGGATTGGTGCCGTGCGAAGTATCCGGGATGATCACCTTGTGCCGCACTTCGCCGCGCTTGCGATGGTACGCACGGACCATCAGCAGCCCCGTCAACTCGCCTTGCGCACCGGCCGCGGGATGCAGCGTCACCGCGTCCATCCCGGTGATCTCGGCGAGCGCCGCTTCCATCCGCGCGAGCAGTTCGAGCGCGCCCTGGGCAAGATGCGCCGGGGTCGCGGGATGCAGTCCCGCCAGCCCCGGGAGCGCCGCCAGCTCGTCGTTTACGACGGGGTTGTACTTCATCGTGCACGATCCAAGCGGATAGAACTGGAGTGCCTGCGCGAAGTTGAGCTGCGACAAGCGCATGAAATGCCGGATCACCTGTGGCTCGCTGAGTTCGGGAAAGCCCGGAAGATCCTCGCGGCAAAGCTCCGCGCCGATGATCTCAGCGCCGCGCCGCTCGCCGGCAGCACGCGGCGACAGGTCCGTTGCGCGGCGGCCTTCGGATGAAACTTCGAAAATAAGCGGCACGCCCGCCACCGGCTCGATCCGTTTGGTAGTCGAAGGAGTTTCAACGGCCGCGGCCGGCGAAATTCTGCCCGCACTTGCCATCACCGCACCTCCGCAATTGCCGCCGCAAGCCGGCTGAACTCGTCGCCGTGATTCATCTCGGTGACCGAAACCAGGAGCGCGTCGGAAAGTTCGGAATAGTCGGCGCCGAGTACGACGCCGGCAAGGATTTGCCTGCGCTCCGCCGCTTCCAGAGCGGCCGGCGGGTTCGCGAGCTTCAACGCGAATTCGTTGAAGAACGGTCCCGAAAAGCGCCGGCGGATGCCCGCAGCCTCCAGCACCGTGGCCGCCTGATGCGCCAGCTCGACGTTCCGCTCCGCCAGTTCGCGGAGTCCAATCCGCCCCATCAGTGAGAGATAGACCGTCGCAGCCAGCGCACACAGCGAATGATTGGTGCAGATGTTCGAGGTCGCCCGTTCGCGGCGGATATGCTGCTCGCGCGTACTGAGCGTCAGGCAAAACGCGCGGCGACCGTCACGATCGCGAGTCTGTCCCACCAACCGGCCGGGCATCTGGCGCAGATGCGTCAGCCGCGCGGCCATGAAGCCGACGCCGGGTCCGCCGAATTGAAGCGGCAGCCCGAAACTTTGACCTTCGCCGACCGCAATATCGACGCCAAGTTCGCCCGGTGCGCGAAGCAGGCCCAGCGCGATGCCCTCGGCGGTGGCGGAAATGGCGAGTGCTACCGCGCGATGCGTCATTTGAGCGATCGCGCCCAGCGGTTCGATAACGCCGAACGCGTTGGGATAGCCGGTGACCGTGCACAGCAAGCGATCGTTCGCGATACGATCGAGCGCGGATACGTCGGTCGCACCGGTCGCGTCGTCAAATGGAACTTCGACGATCTCGATTCCGTCAAGCGCACTCAGGTAGGTACGAATGGTCGCGCGATACTCCGGCCACAGCGCTCGCGAGAGTGCGACGACCGGGCGCTTCGGCATCAACCGTCGCGCCATCAGAACCGCCTCCGCCGCGGCCGACGCGCCGTCGTACATGCTGGCGTTGGCGACTTCCATCGCGGTGAGTTGCGTGATCAGCGTCTGAAACTCGAAAATCGCCTGCGTGGTCCCCTGGCTCGCCTCGGCCTGGTACGGCGTATAGCCGGTCGCGAACTCGGCGCGTGCGACGACGGCGCGCACCGCGGCGGGCACGTAATGGTGGTAGTAACCGGCGCCCAGGAAGCTCACGAAACCCGACGCACCCGTGTTGCGAGCCGCCAGCGCTGAAATCTCCCGGACCACATCCGCTTCGCTGCACCCGCGCGCGAGATTGATTGTCGCGCTCGCGCGCAGGTTCGCCGGCACATGCGCGATCAGGTCATCAAGATGCTTTGCGCCGATCGTCTCGAGCATCGCGGCGATATCGCTCTCGGTGTGTGGCATGAATCTCATGGAATCAACTTGTCCTCCGCGCGGCTCCGCCTCCGCTTCACCAACAATTCAATCACGCGCGCGCAGTCGATGCCGCTCGTGGTTGATCGCGCCGATAGAACGGTCGCGGCACGATGGTCGCCCGGGCTTTGTGCTTGCGAATTTCGACTTCGAGCGACTCGCCAACGGCCGGCGGATTTTTCGCGCCTGCGGCCGCCAGATATGCCATCGCGATCGGCCGTTGAATCGACGGCGCGAACGTCCCGCTCGTCACCACGCCGGTCTCAGCGCCGTTTCGAAATACTCGGTAGCCCTGACGCGCGACCATCCTGCCGTCGTCGGTCTGCAACCCGACCAATGTTTTCTTGAGCCCCCGGTCGCGTTGCGCGGTAAGTGCTGCCGCGCCGATGAATGGACGCCCCAGCTTTACAAAGGCCGCCAGGCCCGCTTCAAGCGGCGACGAATTGCGATCGAGTTCGTGACCGTACAGCGGTAGCCCGGCTTCCAGCCGCAGTGTGTCACGCGCGCCCAGCCCGACCGGCTTGGCCTCGACGCCGGCGCCGGCTTCGAGGATCGCTTCGAACAATCGGCGCGCGCCGGCGTTTTCCACGAACAGCTCGAAGCCGTCTTCGCCAGTGTAGCCGGTGCGCGCCGCAATGCAGGTGATTCCCGCGATTAGTCCGCCGGCGACGCCGAAGCGCGCGACCTTGGCGATTGGAAAATCCGCCAGCGTTGCCAATATCGCGACGGCCCGCGGTCCCTGAACCGCGATTGCCGCGGTCGCGTCGCTCACATCGTCGAACTTCGCCCGCCCGCCGTTGAGTTCCGCGATCCATTCGCGATCCGTCTCGATGTTGGATGCGTTGACGCAGAGCATGTAGCGTTCCGGTCCGAGCCGATACACGATCAGGTCGTCGATAGTCCCGCCGTCCTCCGCGCACATAATCGTGTACTGCGCTTGGCCAGGCTTCAGCCGCGCCGCGGAATTGGTGAACGCCCGCTCGATTGTCTCCAGTGCGTGCGGCCCGCTGAGTTCAAACTCACCCATATGACTCAGATCGAAAATCCCCGCCGAATTGCGGACCGCAAGATGCTCCTCGATGATCCCGCTGTAACTCACGGGCATCTCGAAACCACCGAAAACCGTCATCCGTGCGCCGAGTTTTTGGTGAAGATCGAATAGAACAGTGCGCTTGGCCGGATTCATCAGCGGCAAAATCCTAACAGACGCTTTTGAGCCGAACGAGACAACCGCCCGTGATCTGCCAACAACCGCCCGTCTTCTGTCCACAGCGCCTTGCTCGGCGCGATCCGGTGCTATAATCGACTGATACCCGATGGCTGCAATCATCATGGATGGCCGGGCGCTGAGCGCGCATCTGATGCCCGAGTTGCGTGCCCACGTCGACGAGCTCAAGCGGGGGTTTGGATGCACGCCGTCGCTGACGGCGATCCTGGTCGGCGACGATCCCGCCTCACGTCAATACGTAAAGAACAAGCAGCGCGTGGCTGGCGAGCTTGGATGCGACAGCCGCACGGTGCGGATGCCGTCGGCGGATGCGACCACCAACGCGTTGCTCAAGGTGATCGAGGAACTCAACGCCGATGCGCGCGTCAATGCGATACTGCTCCAGTTGCCGATCCCCGACTCGCTCGATCGCTTCCGCCTGTTCGACGCGATCGCGCCCGAAAAGGATCTCGACGCCATCGGCGCGTCCAGCGTCGGGGGCTTTTATCGCGGTCAGTGGGGCCGCTTCATCCCATGCACTCCGCGCGGCGTGCTCACCTTGCTCGACTACTACCGGGTGCCCGTCGAGGGTGCGCGCGCCGTGGTTATCGGGCGCAGCGATATCGCCGGCAAGCCGACCGCGCTGATTCTCGGCGGGCGGCTGCGCAACGCGACGGTTACCTGGTGCCATCGCCACACGCGCGATCTCGCCGTGATTTGCCGCGAGGCCGACATCCTCATCCCGTGCGTCGGCGCCGACATCGGCCGGCCCTATCTGATCACCGCCGATATGGTGAAGCCGGGCGCCTGCGTGATTGACGTTGGCTTCAGACGGGTCGGTCCCGGGATATTCATCGGCGATGTGGATTTCGAAGCCGTCAAGGAAGTCGCGGGATGGATTACGCTCAATCCCGGTGGCACCGGTCCCATGACCGTGCTTGCGCTGATGCAAAACCTGATCGACGCGACGCGCTATCAGCTCGGCTTGGATCGCGCCGCCTACTCCGTCTGAAGGAGAGCTGTGAGTAACCAGCGCCGGACGCCGGAGCATCCGTCGAGATTCTTCGCAGCAGCTTCCGCTCAGAGTCTGATTTTTGTGTCATTCTGAGCGCTTCTGGATAACTCCGCTTCCACCAGCCGAAGTCCTGAGCGCAGCCGAAGGGGAAGAATCCCGGATCTTTCTCTTTGCCTCGCCCGAGTTAGGGTGCCGCGTTCCGCGCTGAGGCGCCCTTTTTTTGTGTCATTCTAGAGCGAAGCGAAGAATCCCGAATCTTTTTCTCTGCGTCGTCCGTTTCTTGTGTCATCCCGACCGCAACGGAGGGACCCCGGAGCTTTTTCTCTGAATCCCTTTCAGGCTACTTACCGGGATTCCGCGCCCGCCGCCCGGCCAACGCCGGTCAAATCGGTACGCCCCGAGCTGTCACCAATCCCCGGATTCTCATCCGGAAAGGAACTCATAGACAGCGGCGATAGCTGCATTTCGCATCCTCCGGGAGCGCACTTCGCCAACCCATTTTTTCTCCTGGAGCTTTGTCTCTGTGGCGTGGAGAACGTCGCCAACTGTGTTCAGCCCTAGAGACCTCAGTGCCTCGCGCTGCCATTCCGTGATATCTAGGACATCGATAGATTTCTCAAGTTGGAGACGTAGAACACCTCCCACACCGGGCTCGGTAAACGTCGGCACCGCATCAAGCAGTGACTTATAGGCCTTGTGATTAACTCCAAACTCGCTCATTCGTTTGGGGGTCAGGTGCTGGGCGATCGGAAGCGCCGTCTTAGTTGGTATCGCTTCCAGCGCAAATAAGCATCCAAGATTGACCGCATAGCGGGTACCAACTTCACCTCTGGTTGCTTTGATGCCGGTGGCGTGTTCGCGAACGATGCCGGTGTACGCCAATAACCTCAGGGCCTCCTTTACCGGTTCTGGAGCGTCGCGATGAACCCAAAAAAAGCAGGTGGAACTTCGTTCTGCCCCCAAATACTGAGTATTTTTCTTTTGTATGTCCGGTAAGACGTCGCTCTCTATGAACTGACGACCCCAATCTATCAGCGTTCGATGACCCGCGTACCGCTCAGTGAGAGTCGAGTGTTCTGACCAAATGTCAACGCGATAATATTCGCGAATTACTTCGTTGGTTTGTGCCGCCGTTACCCCGGATGCTCGACCCAGTGTTTTCAGCAGTACCCGTGGATTTCCACTCGCTGCATAGGCCAAAATCGCGAAATTCTCACCGTGGCGTTCGAGTTCTCGAAGGAGGGCGCTTTCAGCTTGTTTTTCCACGATCTCACGCATTTTCCTCACGTACTCTCGTTCGAGCACATCGCGATCGAGCGACAGCATCGTGGCGTCGTGAACCGGTTGAAAGCTGTCCCCATAGGAGGTAACGCCAGGGTATACTGCAGCCTTGCAACTGAGGTACGGGCTGCGCAGGTCGCGAAACAGCGTCAAGAACTGCCGTTGTTGCTCAGGAAGGAATATATGTGCAGCTTCGTCAATAAAGATTGCAATTCGTGAAAGATCTAGGCTCTCACACAAATCTTCAATCGCATCTTTGAAAGCCTCTATGGTGGGTAGCGCACTAACGTCCACTGTTACCGCTGTTTCTTTCCAGGAATCTTCGAATTGCGCGGCTACAAAATCGATGGGTGTCTGCGATTCAAGCAGTGAAGTTCCGCTCTGTCCCGTAAGTATCGAGAGTGTCTTCGGAGTAACGTTTATCATCCCGCAGTTAGTAAGCGCTCGGACTAACCGCGCGCATATCTTTGCCAACATCCAATGTTGAAACTGGCGGGGATCGGTCGTGTTAATTAAGGAGCTTTTGCTGAATGTCACGTAAACTGGAAACACTCGGTCATCAGGGAGAGCGCCAGTTAGCTCGGCTTCTGCGACACGCAATAAAAAGGATTTCCCCACTCCACGGCTTCCCGCTAAAACTATCGGAGTTTTCCCTTTAAGGGCGTCCACGATCTCTCGATCACGCTTGGTCTCTACAAAGTACTTAAGAACCTCCTCTGGCTTGATATCTTCGGTACGATAAAAAAACTCAGACATTCTTCTACTCCACAGCTGCTCCGAAAATCTGCCGAACGGCAGCTATTGACGCTTGCATAATATAGATACATGTGCTAGCTTTGCGGCATGGGCAATCCAGCAGGTGTGCGGCGGGACTTCGAGGCTTTGGAGCGGCGCCGGATTAAGGCCGCCGAGCTGCTCCGCCAAGGCGTAAGCCAGAGCGAAGTGGCGCGGCAAATGGGGGTCCATCGGCAATCGGTGATTCGCTGGGTGCGGCAGCTCGCGCAGTCAGGTCGAACCGGTTTG
>Ga0097691_1000880_pt1 | contig 24002 bp, 24 predicted proteins | sample NGESurdeep072012_8_FD_72858 | JGI IMG/M metagenome (GOLD analysis project Ga0097691, IMG submission 72858) | Arctic peat soil microbial communities from Barrow, Alaska - NGEE Surface sample 210-1 deep-072012 | ecosystem: Environmental > Terrestrial > Soil > Wetlands > Peat ... | reverse complement strand
CTAGCGGGATCCCACCGCCTTCAGTGCCGCTGAGTTTCCTCGCCGCTGCGTCCCTCGGGCTGGTGGCGTGTGGCGCTGCCTTGATCTGGTCACGGGCCTACGGAGTCGTGGACCCCACCGACGACCAGGTGGTCGCAGCGGCCCATTTCGGCATGTTGGCGACCCTCTCGATGGGCGTGCTCGGAGCCATCCACCAATTCACACCGGTGATCACCCAACGGCCGTTACGCTCAGTGCGGCTTTCCCGCACCACATTCCTGACCTGGCTAGCTGGTGCGTGGCTGCTGCCATTCGGCTTTGCCACCCAGCAGGAGTACGTTGTCGAGACCGGAGGGGCGTTCGCCGCCTTGGCGGTCACTTTGTTCGTGGTCAATAGTGCCCAGCCATTGTCGGTGCAGGGCAAAGGGGCCCCGGTAGCAGGCCTGCGTTTTGCCATCGCCGGACTCGTGGTGACTGCCTGTTTCGGGGTCGTCTACGTCATCGACCGTCAGGGAAACTGGTTCGACCTCGCCGGGCATGTGGTTTTGGCCCACGCCTGCGTCGGGCTGTTTGCCTGGTTGGGACTCGCCTACGTCAGCGTGTCGGAGAAGCTCTGGCCGATGTTCCTCCTCGCCCATGTTCCGGGTCGGCGCCGTTCGGCGTGGCTTGCCGTCTGGGCAGTTCCGAGCGGGGTACTCCTGCTTTCGCCCGGGCTGCTCTTCGGCATGGTGTGGCTCGCGTGGTGCGGGGCGGCGATCCTGGCGGTTGGGCTCGGTGCGCACCTCTTCTCCTTGATGATGCACATCCGGTATCGCCGACGTAAGGCCGATCTGCACTTGCTGTTCGTGATCACGTCGGCAGTCTGGTTGGTCGTCGGTGCCGCCCTCGCCCTTGCGGCAGAGCTGATTATCGGCCGACATCACCATGTCGGCGTCGCACTGGTGGCAGCAGCGGTGGCGGCCTTCAGTGGTTGGCTGCTCATTGCCCTGGTGGGCCACGCGCACAAAGTCGTACCGTTCATCCTGTGGTCAGCGCTTCGCGGGCGCGGTGTAGCGAAGAAGGCGGACGGGACGCCGCTCATGTTCGCCGATCTCTATGACCACCGCTGGGCCGCCATCGTCTACGGTCTCGTGACCGCAGGTGTTGCCGCCGTCTGCCTGGGCTTTGCCGCGTCCCTTGCGATCGCCATCGCAATCGGGGGGGGTCTGTTCATCGCCACTGGGCTCTGCATTGCCGCGAACCTCTCTGCGAGACCCATCCGACTGCTGTCTGCCTCGGGCGCCGACCGCCTCGTCAGCGCGGAGGAGCGGACGGCTCCCTGACCACTCCGCCCTGAGCGAGGATCCGGGGGACCTCGCAAAGGCACTTGGAGATTGGGGTCCTGTGGTCGACCGCGAATCTACGCTCGACAATCCTCCGACAGCCAGGACGGGGCCTCGGCTCCGGCCCGCGTCCCCATGCAGAACCAGCCTACGTCGATGTTTCTCTCCGAAGATCGCGTGGCACAGCGCTGGGCCCCCACCCTCATGCGTCCGCAGAGTTGCCGCGGTCAGCCTGCCGCTCGAATGAGGGGTCTTCCGATTCGCACCCGCCACACCTCGGGCCCCGACTCGAGATAGTCCCAGGTGAACTCACCGGCGTGCTCGGCCTCGAACTGGTAGCGGAGCGGTCTGGGATCGTGGTCGTTGACGATCACGAATCCACCCCCGGCCACAAGGTCGTCATAGGTGGCGAAGATCACGTCATGGCGCTGTCCGTGGGGGAGAACGCGCACATCCAGCTCCTGGTGCCCCGGACCTTCACAATCGTATGACCCACCGGCGGTTGCACTGTCGAGCGCCGGCCTACCGATGCGCACCCTCCATACCTCGGGTCCGGACTCGATGGTGTCCCAGGTGAACTCACCAGCGTGCTCAGCTTCGAACTGGTAACGGAGCGGTTTGGGATCGTGGTCGTTGACGAGCACATAGCCAGTTTCGGGGGCGAGGCCGTGGTACGCGGCGAAGATCGTCTCGTGGCGCTGTGCCGGCGCCAGATGGCGCACGTCGAGTTGACGAACGTCACCAGCATCACTGCCCTTCTCCGACGGGTGGAACGCTACCGGCTCACTGGTCACCAGCCTCACCAGCCGGTGCAGGCTTGCCGTGGTCCTGACGGCGAGCGCCGGTCTGGGGGTCCGCAGCGCGGCCCATGCCGATGCGACGAGCCGGCACGCCCGGTCGCCGTGGCCCGCATGTGCCAGCTCATTGGCCGCCTCCAAGAGCAGCGACAACACCACCGCTTCGGAATCGGGCGACGACGAATCCTCGATGAACGGGGCCACCTGGGCCACCTGGGCCGCTTCGGTCAGTCGGTGCATCTGCACCAACAGCTGTGCCAGGTCGACATCGTCATCCGCCAGAAGTACTGGGAGCAGCAGATCGTTCTCCTTGTTGACGTGAGTGGTGAAGAGGGTACCGATCTGCGTGGCGTGCTCGAGTGCCGCGGGGGCCGTTGCCGCATTGGCCAGCGACTCGGTGGCGGAGGTGAGGACACGGTGCTCGGCAGTCATCTCGTTCACCGTGTCGGCAAGGTCGGCACGGGACCCGGCGACACGGTAGATGGAGTGTTCTTCCGCCAGCGCGTGGGGAAGCACTTCCTCCGCGAGGTAGGCGACCAGTGCGGCCACCGCCGGCTCGTAGGCGATGCCGCTCTCGACGGTCCCAACCAGGGCGGCGATCCGAACACCCACGTGCTCGTCCAGGGTGCGGTGGTGCTCGAGCATCGCATCGAAGGCTTCGGTCTGAGTGATCGTCATGGCGTCCAACTCCTCGTTTCGGTTCCTACCGCGACCGGTCTGGATACCGGGACGCTCTTCACCGTTGTTCTAGTATTGCTTAGAATAATGGCACGACGGACAAGGGAGAAGCAAGATGTTGGCGACAAGTGCACCGCTGGTAGCCGTCGAGTTGATCACCGCGTCCATCTGGGTGGGCGGCATGGTCTGCCTGGCCATCGTCGCCAAAGCGGCGCGAGGTGTCCTCGACGAGTCGTCTCAGGTGGCATTCTTCCGTGCGGTCGGTCGCCGGTACGGAATGGTCGGCACGGCATCGCTGCTCATCGCCATCGCTGCCGGCCTGGCGCTCTCCTGGCCACCATCGTCGTGGTCGAGAACCATTGATGCCGCCGCCGTACTGGCTGGTGTCCTCGTTGTCGCGACGATTGCAGGGATGATGCAGGCTCGGGCGATGACCGCCCTCCGCCGCAAGTTGATCGCAAACCCGAGAGACAGTTCGACAGCGGTAGCGCTGCGCCGGGGTCGGCTGCTGGCCAATGGCATCCGTGGCCTGATGGCACTGATGACTCTCGCCATTGTCATCCTCGCGGCATTCGCCGTCACACACTGACGGTTCGACAGCGAACGCATTGCGTCTCGCCGCGTTCAGGAGGCCTCGACGGCGTGACCGGATCAGATCGATGGCGACCTGAGGCACAATTCGGTGTCGTCGAAGACGGGTGATCCGTCAGTGTTCCCAGCTTGTCGTCAGCTTGTTGCCGGCCGGTGCTCCTCGGTCCTCCCCCCGCTTTTGAGTTCCCGGGGGCAATGACGCGGTCATTGGGTAGTGGTACCGTCGAGACCGAAGTCGGCGAGCCGCTTCAGGGCGCCCAGACCTCGCGACACGGTGCCGCTGGGGAGCACCAACATGGGCACCACTGGCCGATCAAAGCCGAGCCACTCGCTGCGCCATTGCTCGGCAGCAGGAGACAGAGGCGGAACCGGGCACTCCAGCCCACGCAGTACGTGCGCATCACCGATGTCGAGGTGCCGCACCCAGAGCGCGTCAAAGAGTCGGGCTCGAAGTCGATCGGCGTCGTCGCCGGTCGTTGCGGAGAACCCAGCAACCGCCAGTGTCGTGTTGGGCTGCACGGTCGGCGGTGTTGCCTCATACGTTTCTTCCCCACGCAGTAGGCCTCGAATCTCTTCGAGTTCCCGATCGAACAGCGCGGCCAGCTCGCCAAGGACCGGCTCTCCTTGCATCGGAACATCCGGATCGTGGACGACAGCGCGCCACTCCACGTCGGCGACACCCAACTCACCCAGACGGTCCACCCGCATGCTGGCCAGCAGGCTGTAGGGACAGTTGAAGGACCCGTAGACCACGAGCTTCATGTCCTACCTCCTCAGACTCATATTGGCACCGTTCGGGCTTACCCCTGCGCCGATACCGGATCGCGCTTGAGAACGAGCCGACATCCTGCGCGGTGCGGGTCTTTGGCGGTGAGGCGGTCCACCGTCAATCCGCCGAGGCCTTGGGCGAGCCCCTCGGCGAGACCGAGGTGGAGTTGGCAGACGGTGCCGGGGTTGTCAGTCGCAACCTCCTCAAACGGACAGCGCGCCAGGACGAAGTCGACCTGGCGACCTCGATCGCTCCTGGTCGGGCGGAAGCCACCTCGGATCAGCTCACGCTCCATGCTGTCGACGGAGTCGCCGATACCCGAGCACTCGTTCGCTCGTTGCAGACCTTCTTGACGGCCCACCTCACGGGAGCTCAGGTCGTGCTTCACTGCCTCACCAAGCAATCCGGCGAGCCACGTATACGGCCCTGATGTCCCCCACTTCCCGGCCGCCTCAGGGTGCAAACGATAGAGCAGGCGTGGACGCCCCGGACTGTCACGGGCTTCGACCTCCTCAACGACCAGGTCAGCGTCCTTCAGGACAGCAAGATGCTGGCGCACCGCGTTGTGGTTCAGCTCGATATACGTGGTGAGCTCCGCCACGCCGACCGGTCGGTCGGAATCGACGATGTAACGGAACAAGCGATAGCGAGTCGGATCCCCGAGTGCCCGCGCCTCGCGTTGAATTGCGTTCGTGTCCATGCCTCTCCCCACGATGCCCCTTGGTGGGCACTTCAGACTTCTAGTCTATACCAGAATAACTAGCCGCTATGTGAGCCCCCGTGTGCTGCAGTGGGGGCGCTGGGCGGCAGGTCAGAGGTCGGGGATGTCGACCTCGTCGAGCACGAGGCCCATGGCCCTGCGTATGCCTAGATGCTGGCACACGACGTTGTGGTTGAGGTGTGCAAAGTCGGTGGATTCGGCCACACCAGCCAGTCGAGCCGCCTCGGTCACATGGCAAAGAGACAACGGTAGGCGGGATCTCCAGGCACCCGCGATTCACGTTGCACGTCTGCTTCCGCCGAGCACCTCCCGGGGTCCTCTTCTAGCGTACGCCAGAAGTATATATAGCTCCGGTCTGTGATCCAAGACGATCAGTGGGCGCTGGTTCAGTGGCATTCCCAGGCGCCTGTGCCACTACTCTGGACCTGTGGAACGAACGATCACGGGGTTCCACCTCGACGAGGAGAGCGACTGGGTCGCCGAATTATCGTGCTGGCACAACCAGCACGTACGGCATCAACCGCCGTTCCAGCTCCGACCGTGGGTCATCCATGTCGAGGGTCGAACGGCGAAGATCGGAACACCTCTCGATTGCCCGCTCTGCGATCGTGCCGAGCTTCCAGAGGGCCTCCGTCTGGCCCGATCCAGCCCGGAATGGGATCAGCTGACCGTCCCCTCGGGCCTGCTCCGTGCCCACCGTCTGGCGAACAGTACGTGGGGGTTGATTCGGATTCGCGACGGAAGGCTCCAGTTCGTGATGGCGGGCAATCCAACCTTCGATGTCACATTGGACTCCACTTCCACACAAGCGATCCCTCCAAGCGTCCAACATCACGTGAAGCCACTCGGTCCGGTCCGGTTCTCGATTGATTTCTTCGTCGGCACGGATCGCGGTGACGTCGGTGAGCATCGAGATGGGCCGAAGAGCAGTCACGGACGTGAGGAAAGCCGGGGCGTACCCGACGAAGGTGGTGATCCGGCGTGCTGGGCCGGGTTGATCTGCCCCGAGTGTGGATCGGTGGTCGATGGGAGCCCCCACCGACCGGGGTGCCCGAGAGGGTCACCCTCGTGAGCGGTGTCCAAGTCAGTACCGACCGTCACGAACCACCTCGTCGGGCGAGGCGTGGACAGCAGCGTCCCGAGGCACACCGCGTGGTCGCCGCGTCAGATGGCTGAACTCTCCACCCCGTGGTCGCGAGCCATGCGGCTCCGCTCCCCCATTCTCAACGCCCCGATGGGTGGCGTGGCCGGAGGTGAGCTGGCCTCCGCCGTGTCTCGTGCGGGCGGGCTCGGCATGGTGGGGGTGGGCAGTGCCGGATCGGTGGCGCTCCTGGAACGTGAGGCCGCCCATCCACGCGATGCCGGACTTCCTTTCGGGATCGGCTTGCTCGACTGGGCAGTGACGGGCGAGCCTCAACTCCTCGATGTGGCTATCGGCACCTCGCCGGTGTTGATCTCCGTGAGCTTCGGGGATCGATGGCTCTGGGTGGAGCGGGTCCGAGACGCAGGGATCACGACGGCTGCCCAGATCGCAGACGTGGAGACCGCCCGGCGCGCGGCCGATGCCGGTGTTGAGGTACTGGTGGCCCGAGGGGCAGAGGGCGGAGGTCACGGCGAACCGCTGGTCGGCACGCTCCCGCTCCTCGAAGGCGTGCTCAATGTGGTGTCGGTCCCGGTGCTGGCTGCGGGAGGTATCTCCTCGCCCCGGGGGCTCGCCGCGGTCCTGGCCGCCGGTGCGTCCGGCGCCTGGCTGGGCACGGCGTTCGCTGCTTGCCCTGAATCGCTGGCATCCGATGCCGCCCGGTCGGCACTCGTCGCCGCTTCGGGCACCGACACGGTCACCACACGGGTCTTCGACGTCGCGCTTGGCTACCCGTGGCCCGCCCGGTATCCCGAGCGGGCTCTCCGGAACGGGTTCTGGGAACGTTGGGAAGGACACGAGGACCAGCTCTCTGCAGACTCCGACGCGCTGTCGGAATTCATCGCAGCCCGCGAGCGTGGAGACTTCGGCTATTTCCATATCGACGCCGGGCAGGGTGTCGGGGACCTCACCGCGATCCGGGCTGCATCCGAGGTGATCGAGCAACTGTGCACGGGCGCCGCTGATCTCCTGGGCCGTTGGACGTCGTGAGCCACCCTGGGATCACCGGAGGATCTGGGCAACACCACGTGTGCTGGGTCCTCAATTGGGACCTTCGGCCCCGGTGTCCGGTGGCCACGAAGCGAACAGTGTGCGGCAATGCCAGCACCATCCATGGAGATCCTCAACCCTGCAGAATGCTTGGAGCTATTTAGCGGACTACCGGTCGGTCGAATCGCCATCACGGTCAGCACGTTGCCGGTCATCCTGCCCGTCAACTTCGTCGTCATTGATGGCGACATCTTCTTCCGCACTGACCGGGGAACCAGGCTTTCGCAGCCACGTCAAGAGCCGTTGTCGCATTCGAGGCCGACTCGTACGAGCCCGACGGGCGCTCAGGTTGGGGCGTGATAGCACAAGGCATGGCGTGCGAGGTCACCGATCCGCCAACTCTCGAGAAGATCCACAATTCTGGGATCAAGGCGTGGGCAGTGGCCGGTCAGGCCGAGCATGTGGCGTGCCTCAGTGGACGCCGTTTCAGCACCTAGTGCCGTCCCCGATCGTGAGGGGCTGATACGAGCGTCTGCCGTGGGCTTCGCTCTGGTGGGCCCGCGAACTCGCATGCGCACCAACTAGTACTGCCCGGCTACGAAGTGCGCCGACTCGGGTAGCTCCAGTCGCAGCGTCACGGCGTCGGAGCCGTCGGGACGAACCCCGTGCACCGTCACCACCTCCCAAAGTCGGCCCAGATCGGAGGCGAGCCACCATTGGGCGAACTCGTCCGATCTCATCGGCTGCGGGCCAGGTAGCCCCGCGGTCTTGGCCGGAATAGCGCCGGCATCGGGTGACATCTCGCCGGAGGCCACCTCTGCTCGAAGACTGCGAGCCGCCGTCACCATACGGTCGAGCGCCGGAAGCACCTGGCCATAGCGACGAGTCTTGAGGCCGCAATCAGGATTGACCCATAACCGGTCGGGCCCGAGACCCTCGAGGGCCGGGCGGAGCAGGCCTTCGAGCGCGACAACCCCGGGGACCCAATGCGAATGCGCTTCGTAGCCGAGCCGGGCCGTGTCCTATCCGAGATACGCCGGGCACCGAATGGCGTCATTCGAACCATTCAAGTTATCCGGTGGCGGTGGTGTCATCCCAGGCTTCCGGTCTCACGTTTCCTGCGTTGGCAAGGGCGTCCAGGAGCAAGTGGAAGTACACGAGCCCACCATACGGCGACCAGCGACGCGAGTATTGCTTCACTTCTTCGTAGCCGGCGGAAGCAGGCAAATTGAACCGTCGATGGAGATTGTTGCGAGCCCCGATGTCGTCGCCCGGAAGTACGTGGAGCCGTCCAAGTCCTCGCAACAGGATGTACTCGGCGCTCCATCGACCAATCCCGGTGAGGTCGAGGAGGGTCGTCTTCGCCTGACCATCATCGGCATCCCAGAGGGATTGGAGTTCGGTGTCTCCCGCGACAATTCGCTGGGAGAGCTCGATGATGGCCCGGGCTTTGGATCGGCTGAATCCGAGATTCCGCAGGTGCTGGGGGTCCTCCCCCGCAAGTCGCTCCGGTGTCGGGAAACCGTGTGGCACTTCACTCCCCACAGAAGCAGTCGGCCCGAACTGCTCGGACAATCGGTTGAGTAGGTGGATCCCCACCGTCAAGGAGAGTTGTTGGCAGGCGATTGCGTTGATTGCCGCCTCAAACACACTTGGGAAGCACGGTGGTCGCATACCCACGAACTGGTGAGCCAGAGTCGCCAGCAGAGGTTCACTCTCGGCCATCTGATAGAAGCCGCTGAGGTTCGCCTCGAGACCGAGCAAGCGAGTGAGGACATGGCGTATCTCGCTCCTGGAATGGTCGTCCAATCCGGCGCCACGATGGCGCACCTCAACAGCGAGTAGGGCAACCTTGTCGTTGCTCTCTTGATGGACGGTGACCTCAACGGGCACCTCCTCGATCACCAACGTCCGCCGGTAGCGGGTGCCGTTCCATCCGTCCACGGCATTGTGAGGACGGCGCCGCAGGGTCCAGACAGTGAAGTCGAGTCGGAAAGGGTGGGCCACCTCGATCTCGAACTGGCAGACCGACGCGGCCCTCATATCTGATGGACGCCCATAGTCCTACCCGCGTCATTGTTCATTGCTGCCGGATTCCTCGATGAATCCAATGCTCCACGTACATACATGATGACAAGCGATTCCCGGGGCGCGACATTTCCTAGCTTATCCTCGACCTGCCCCCCGGACGGTGCATCTCACGTCCGTCAGCGGAAGGCTCGCCGGGCTGGAGGTAGCTGACGGCTCGCACCAAACCGGTCTCGGCGAGGAGAGCCGCTGGCTCTTCGCTCGTGCTGGGGTCTGAGCGGCTCCGTGCCATCACCCTGCTACTCGGTCACTCTGGCTGTCTTATCTCGGGCATCATTATCCAGGTCGCCTTACCCAGCGGGTCGAGCGCGACGCCGGTTCGATCGGCCCGTGCAGTCTCGCCGTGGCACGTTTCTACCATCAAGTGGAAATACCCGTACACGGCGCAGACGGCGGTGCGATGCCCACGGTCGGTCTACCGGGTTCGGCAAGGCCGGGCTGAACGTCGTAGACGACGACGCCCTGGCCGTCGACTCGCACGCCTTCGGTGAGCCGATGTGCTGACAGCCGGCCGTCGTGGCCGAGATGGTGGATCTCGACACCAAAGCACAACCTGGCGGCATCGGCGATCAGCCTCCGGTGGCACCGCCACCACAGCGTCTCGGCGCACATGACGCTGACGACCTGGTGAGAGGCGTCGCCGAGCAAACCCATCAGAGCCTCTCTGAAGCGATCCGTGGCCATGTAGTCCGCATAGCCCCGAAAGGACGAATGGCGAAGCGCCACGTTCGGCGAGCCCGCGCTGGTCCGGCGGAAGCCGCCGAGGTCCGGTTCCCAGCGGAGCCGACGCCGGCACCGGGCAACCACGTCTCGAGCTGCCGCCGCGGGTCAGTACGCCGAAGACACTCGATTCGCGAAACACGTTGAGGCGCTCAACGAAGCCAGTACGGGGTTTCGAGCCTGGTAGCCGCACTACGAAGTGCGTCAGTCGATCACCGACTCCATCACAATCCGTCATCCTGGCGCCGGAATCACCAAGCTCGACTTCACCAAACTACGAATCGGTGGACACCCCTCTCTCACCCTGGCTATCCACGTGCCGGTGAGACCCCTGGTTCGCAAGAAGCTCACTACCCTTCCCTGAATCTCGGCGTTCAACGGATCGCCAGGTGTTCGGGGCGAGAGTCACGAGGATGGCTCACCGTGGTACGCCGAGTTGCGTTAGTGAGCTCGAGGCTCCGTGGGATTCGGGTGGTCGATCACATCCCGTATTTTCTGCACCATCGGACAGATAAACTATTTGCGAGCCGTCTCAGCGGCGCGCGACCGGGCTCTCCGGTGGCCGAGGAACAGGGAGGAGATCGGCGTCATGATGCCAGGGGTCCCAGCCCGAAGGCCGATCGAGGTCGACACGGAAGAGCTGGCGGAGTGGTCAGACTCGGTTGACGACCTCGCCCGCGACCACAGCCGACAAGAGGCGTCGCGTGTGCTCGAAACCGTCTGGGCCCGCGCCCGGGCGCTGGGGCTGAAGGTGCCCGGAGCGTTCCTTACCGACTATGTGAACACGGTCCCGCCTGAAGCCGAACCTCCCTTCCCTGGTGACGAGGCGATCGAGGCCCGGATCCGCCACTACGTGCGCTGGAACGCGGCGGTGATGGTGGCCCGGGCGAACCACCGGGCCGACGGCATCGGCGGCCATCTGGCGACCTACGCCTCTGCCGCCACTCTCTACGAGGTGGGGTTCAACCACTTCTTCCAGGGTCCCGAGGGAGGAGCAGGTGACCAGGTCTACTTCCAGGGACACGCGTCGCCGGGCATCTATGCCCGCGCCTTTCTCGAGGGGCGCCTGTCGGAGAACGACCTCGACAGCTTCCGTCGTGAGGTCGGTGGGGGCCTGCCCAGCTACCCCCATCCCAGGCGCAGTGACTTCTGGCAGTTCCCGACGGTCTCCATGGGACTCGGACCTCTGATGGCTGCACACCAGGCGCGGTTCAACCGGTACCTGGCAGCCCGCGACATCGTCGACACGGACGGATCTCGGGTGTGGTGCTTCGTGGGCGACGGGGAGATGGACGAGCCCGAGAGCGTGGCCGCGGTGGCGATGGCCGGGCGCGAGGCTCTATCCAACCTGGTCTTCGTGGTCAACTGCAATCTCCAGCGCCTCGACGGGCCGGTGCGGGGCAACGCCAAGATCATCCAGGAGCTGGAGGGTCTATTCCGAGGGGCGAGTTGGAACGTGATCAAGGTGGTCTGGGGACGGGAATGGGACCCGCTGCTGGCGGCGGATACCGAGGGAGTGCTCATCGACAAGATGAACGCCACCTTGGACGGCGAATACCAGAAGTTCCGCGTGGAGTCCGGCGCCTACGTCCGCGAGCACTTCTTTGGTCCGGACCCCCGTCTGCGGGCCTTGGTGGCTCACCTCTCCGACGACGACCTGCGGCGGCTGCGCCGCGGAGGCCACGACCCGGCCAAGGTCTACACCGCCTACCGGGCCGCCATCGAACACACCGGCGGACCGACCGTCATCCTCACCAAGACCGTGAAGGGCTGGGCCCTCGGTGCCGGCGTGGAGGCCCGCAACGCCACCCACCAGATCAAGAAGATGACCGACGCTGAGCTCAAGACGTTTCGCGACCGTCTGGAGCTCCCCATCTCCGACACAGCGCTGGCCGAGGAACTCCCGCCCTATGCTCATCCAGGGCTCGACTCAGAGGAGTACCGCTACCTGGCCGAGCGGCGTCAGGCGCTCGGCGGGCCGATCCCGTCTCGACACCCCAGGCGCTCCAGTCTGGTCCTTCCCGGCAACGATCTCTACCGGGATCTGCTGGCCGGGACGGGAACGAAGGTGGCCGCCTCCACCACCGGGGCCTTCACCCGGCTCTTGCGGGCCTTGGTTCGAGACCCGGGCCTCGGCCGTCGAGTAGTGCCGATCGTCCCCGACGAGGCCCGCACCTTCGGAATCGATGCCCTGTTCAGACAGATCGGCATCTACCAACCCGGTGGCCAGCGCTACGAGCCGGTCGACGCCGGGCTGCTGCTCTCCTACACCGAGACGGCCGACGGCCAGATCCTCGAAGAGGGGATCACCGAAGCTGGCTCGATGGCCTCCACCATGGCAGCAGGCACGTCATACGCGACCTTCGGCGAGCCCATGATCCCGTTCTTCGTCCATTACTCGATGTTCGGCTTCCACCGGGCGGCCGATCTCATCTGGGCCTTCGGCGATGCCCGCGGACGCGGGTTCCTACTGGCAGCTACCGCCGGGCGGACCACCCTCCAGGGCGAGGGCCTCCAGCACTGCGACGGCCACAGCCTGCTCTATGCCTCGACGCTGCCGTCCTGCCGGGCCTATGACCCGGCCTTTGCTTACGAGGTGGCCGTCATCGTGCGCGCCGGACTGGCGGCCATGTACGGGCCCGAGCCCGAGGACGTCTTCTACTACCTCACGCTCTACAACGAGCCCTACCTGATGCCGGCGATGCCCGAGGAGGTCGAAGAGGGCATTCTCGCCGGCCTCTACCGCTACGCGCCCGGGCCCGCTGGCCTTGCCCACCGGGCCCGGATCCTGGCCTCCGGGCCCGCCGTGCTGGCCGCACTGGACGCGCAGGCGCTGCTCGCTGATCGTTACGGCGTCTCGGCCGAGGTATGGAGCGCCACGAGCTACAAGGCCCTGCGAGACGACGCGCTCGCCGCCGAGCGCTGGAACCGCCTGCACCCGGCCGAGCGCCCGCGCCTTCCCTACGTGTCAAGGGCGCTCGAGCCCGAGGGCGGCCCGGTGGTCGCGGTCACCGACTTCACCAGCCTCGTCCCCGACCAGATCGCTCGCTGGGTGCCACCCCCTTACGTGGTGCTCGGCACCGACGGCTTCGGCCTGTCCGATACGCGCGCCGCGCTGCGCCGTCACTTCGAGGTGGACGCCGCCCACATCACGCTCGCCGCGTTGGGCGCCCTCGCCCGTACCAACGAGTTCGACGTCGCGGTGGTCCATGCCGCGGTGCATGAGCTCGAGATCGACCCTGAGGCCATCGAGCCCCTCCTCGCCTGACCGGCGCTGGCGCCGTCGTCGATGGCACGGTCCTCTGAAGGAGGCGGCGATCTGCCCTGAGCGTCGACACGATGACGACGACGCCCCGGCGTCAGAAGTGTTTTTCTAGGTGGTAACGGCTAAACTAGACCAGTCGAAGACGTTGGACGGTGCAATCGACGAGAGGGAGGTGCTCGGATCGATGAATATCGCGCAGCAGCCGCGTCGCAGAGCTGGCGGTGGCGGGTCTGACCTCGAACCCCGCCAACTTGGGCCACGCCATGGCTACGACGAGTCGTTGCGCCGACCGGTAAGCGACAGCGTCGTCGGCCCCAGGATCTAGTCTACGCGGCGGCCTTCGAGGATCTGGGTGAGGCGGCCGCGCTGTTGCGACCGGGGTGGGAGGCGACCGGCGGTCAGGACGGCTACGTCTCAGTCGAGGTGGCCCCCGATCTCGCCTTTGACGCCCCGGCCACCATGGCCCTCGCACGTCGCCTGCACGAGCATGCAGGCTTTCCCAACCTGCTGGTCAAGATCCCCCGGTACCCCGCAGGGGCTGACCGCCATGGAAGAGGCGGTGACCGCCGGGTCGGGGTCAATGTCACATTGCTGTTCTCCGACACCCACTACCTGCAGGCCGCGTAGACCTACGTGCGAGCCCTCGAGCGCCGGTTCGCCGCCGGCAAGGCGCTCGCGGTGCCCTCAGTGGCCTCGGCGTGGCAGCTGATATTCTAGTTTTCACCAGAACAACGGTGTTGATCGTGGCACGTCCGACTGATACCGAGATCCCATGACGGCCCATATACAGAATGCTCCCAAGCGACGACGTCGGTGCGGTTATCACCGTGGCGCCCTCTCGCAAGGCAGCCAAGGAGGCCAGATGCGTATCGACTATGGCAGCGTTTTTCCGGCAGCGATGGAGGCCATGGTTTCACTGGAGAGGGCCGTCCATGCCAGTTCTCTCGAGCCCGAGTTGCTCGAACTCGTGAAGCTTCGGGCATCGCAGCTCAACGGGTGTGGCTACTGCCTTGACATGCACACCAAGGATGCCGAGGCGATCGGCGTCGAGGCGCAGCGACTCCATCTGGCCGTTGCCTGGCGGGAAGCGCCGTGCTACTCGGCACGGGAACGAGCGGCGCTCGCCTGGTGCGAGGCATTGACCCTGCTTCCGACTTCCGATGTCCCCGACGACCTCTACACCGAGGCGACCAGCCAGTTCAGCCCTGAAGAGATCGTGGCGCTCACCCTTGCTGTCGTAGCCATCAACGGCTGGAACCGCTTCGCCGTCGGGCTGCGTTCCCCGGTCGGGAGCTATCAGCCCAACGCCCAGCGACCACCTCATTGATCCGATGAGTTCGGAAACGGCGTTCACCCACCGTGTCGGTTGCCAGTTATCTCCGCAACAAGCTGACACGGCAGGTATCGGAGGCTCCGAGCTGGCCACTACGGTCGCGGATGCCGGAGCCTTGGACATGCTGGCCACGCGGCTCGAAACGGCGCTCGCAACCCTTGTCCCACTGCTGACCACTGCGACTCGTCAGACGTCGGGAATGCCCGGTATCAGCTTCTTGATGCCATGCCTCGATCGCGATGCCGTCATTGCTGCTTCGATTGATCGCGTCGTCGAATTGTTCTACGCCGATCGTGATGCGTCGCTGGTGGCGCAGATCCACGAAGGTGCCGCCTTGGCCGGCTGGCAGGTGGGCTCTCCCGATGGGGCGAAGGCAGCCTTCGACGCGGGCTGCGACATCGCCGTGGCTCAGAGCTTCGAAGCAGGAGACCACGGTCCCTGGCAGATCAGACTGCTACCGCTGCACGAAGCTGTCCTCGGTGTCGTCAATCTGCCGGTAGTCGCGGCAGGCGGTACCGACAGGGAGCTCTTCGGTGACCACCGCGCTTAAGACAACCACCTCCTGTCATAAAGTCTCCTTGGGAAGGACGTCATGATCCTCGACAGCCTGCACGATAGTTTCGGGGCGAAGAGTACCCTTGAGGTGGAAGGGGAGCGTTACGGAATCCGGCGGCTCTCCGCCCTCTCGGATCTCGGCGACATCACCAGTCTGCCGTATTCGATCAAGATCCTGCTGGAGAACGTCCTGCGCCACGAGGACCGACAGCACATCAGTGCTGCGGACGTCGTCGCCCTGGCCGCATGGCCGATGACGAGCACGAAGCCACCCGTGGTGGCGTTCCACCCTGAGCGGGTGCTCCTCCAGGACTTCACGGGGGTTCCGGCGGTCGTGGACCTCGCCGCGCTGCGCGACGCCCTGGGCGAGCTCGGCGGCGACCCGTCGCTGGTGAACCCACGAGTGCCCGTGGAGCTGGTGATCGACCACTCGGTCATCGCCGAGCTGAGCGGCATGCCCGAGGCGTTCGCCACCAACGCTGCCATTGAGGCGGAGCGCAACGCCGAGCGTTACCGCCTGCTGCGCTGGGCGCAGGAGTCCTTCGACCGCTTCGCGGTGGTGCCGCCTGACACCGGCATCTGTCACCAGATCAACCTGGAGTACCTGGCGCGGGTCGTCTGTACCAGCGACGACGGCGAGGCGTTCCCCGACACGCTGGTGGGTACTGACTCCCATACGCCAATGGTCGGAGGTCTGGGCGTCCTGGGCTGGGGAGTCGGGGGTATCGAGGCCGAAGCCGCCATGCTTGGCCAGCCGCTCCCGATGCCGATGCCGGCGGTGGTCGGGGTGGAGTTGACCGGGGAGCTTCCCCCAGGGGCGACTGCCACCGACCTGGTGCTCACCCTGGCTGAGCTGCTTCGACGCCACGGCGTGGTAGGCAAGTTCGTGGAGCTGACCGGCGGGGGCCTCTCGGGTCTTCGCGTCGAGCACCGGGCCACGCTCGGCAACATGGCCCCAGAGTACGGCGCCACCTGCGCCATCAGCCCCATCGACCAGAGAACCCTCGACTACCTACGCCTCACCGGCCGGCCGGCCCACCAGGTGGCCCTCGTCGAGGCATACTCCAAGGAGCAAGGACTGTTCCACGAGCCTGGTGGCGATTTCCCGACGTTCAGCGAACTGATTCCACTCGATCTCTCCTCGGTCGAGCCCTGTCTCGCCGGACCGGCCCGCCCACAGGACCGCGTGACCCTCTCGAGCGTCCGCCGGTCGTTCCGACAGGCCCTCGCCCTTCTCGAACCCACTACCGCAATCGTGACCGGAGCCAACGACGCAAGTTCCGGCGACACACGGGTCGGCGACGAGGGAGCTGGCGATGATGTGCCCGGTTGGCCTGGGGCCGCCGGGCTGGTCGACGGCAGCCCCGAAGAGGCCTCGGCCGAGTCGTTCCCCGCCAGCGACCCTCCTTCGGCCATGGTAGGCGTCAACGACAGCGGGGCCCCGGACCCCTTGCTACAGCCCACGGCGGCTATGGGTACAGAGCCAGGCGACGTCCCCGGCCGCCGCATCCGTGCGGTGCCAGCGATGCTCGGCGAGAGGCCGGTCGAGCTGGACGACGGCCACGTCGTCATCGCGGCGATCACCAGCTGCACGAACACCTCCAATCCCCAGGTCATGATCGGCGCCGGCCTGCTGGCCAAACGAGCCGTGGAGCGCGGGCTGCAGTCAAAACCCTGGGTGAAGACCTCCCTCGCCCCGGGGTCGCGGGTAGTCACCGACTACCTGGAACGGGCGGGCCTCGCCGCCCCACTCGCCGCGCTCGGCTTCGACCTCGTCGGCTACGGCTGCACCACCTGTATCGGCAACTCCGGGCCCCTGCTCCCCGGCGTGCCAGACGCGGTCGCGAGGGGGCACTTGGCGGTGGCGGCTGTGCTGTCGGGAAATCGGAACTTCGAAGGCCGCATCCACCCCGAGGTCCGCATGAACTATCTGGCCTCCCCGCCCCTCGTGGTCGCCTATGCGCTGGCGGGAACCCTCGATATCGATCTGACCTCCGAGCCCCTTGGCAGGGCAACCGACGGATCTGCGGTGACACTCGCAGAGCTGTGGCCGAGCCCGACCGAAGTCGACGCCGTGGTCGACGCGGTGCTCTCCTCCGAGCACTTCGCTTCCTCTTACGCAGACCTCTACCAAGGCGACGAGCGGTGGTCAGCCCTCGAGGCGGGTAGCGACCCACGCTTTACCTGGCAGCAGGGCTCCACCTACGTGCACCGGCCGCCGTTCCTCGACGGGGTGACCCGAGCGATTCCCGCCATCACCGACATCGTCGGTGCTCGCGTGCTCGCGCTTCTCGGCGACAGCGTTACCACCGACCACATCTCGCCCGCCGGCTCGATCTCCGCCACTGGACCGGCCGGTCGCTGGCTGCTCGAACGTGGTGTCGAACTCAAGGATTTCAATTCCTTCGGGGCTAGGCGTGGCAACCACGAAGTGATGGTGCGCGGCACGTTCGCCAACGTACGACTGCGCAACGCGCTGGCTCCCGGTACCGAAGGGGGAGTTACTCAACACCTGCCGAGCGGCGAGATCCTCGACATCTTCGCCGCAGCCGAGCGCTACCGGACCGAAGGTACGCCGCTGGTCGTGCTTGCCGGAACCGACTATGGGGCAGGGTCGTCTCGGGACTGGGCCGCCAAGGGGACGCTGCTGCTCGGGGTGCGAGCCGTGTTGGCAGAGAGCTTCGAGCGCATCCACCGGTCCAACCTCATCGGGATGGGCATCTTGCCGCTGCAGTTCACTGGCGGTGCCTCGGCGGCGGGCCTCGGGTTGAGCGGCGAGGAGATCTTCGACGTCTTCGGCGTGGACTCCCTCGCCACCGGTGGCGGCGAGCGGTTCGTCGTGCGGGCCAACGGCCAGGACCTGCCCGTGGAAGCCCGCCTCGACTCCCAGAGCGAGCGGGACCACTACCGCCACGGCGGGATCCTTCCCTTCGTGCTTCGCCAGCTGGCCGGGACACAGGGGAGCGCACCGTGAGGTGCCTTGCACCACAACCAGCCCACCACGACTGCGCTAGGGTACGTGGCCCTGGAGCAGCCCATGGGTGACATCCGCGGGTTCATGAAGTACGACCGGGAATTACCCCGACACCGACCCGTGCCGGTTCGGGTCCAGGACTGGCGCGAGGTCTATGAGCCGTTTCCCGTCGAGGCCGTCCGGCGCCAGGCGGCCCGCTGCATGGACTGCGGCATCCCGTTCTGCCACGAGGGCTGCCCGCTCGGAAACCTGATCCCGGAGTGGAACGACCTCGTCTACGGAGACGACTGGGCGGCGGCGAGTGCACGGCTGCACGCGACGAACAACTTCCCCGACTTCACCGGTCGGCTGTGCCCAGCGCCCTGCGAGACGTCGTGCGTTCTCGGGATCAACGCCGAGCCGGTGACCATCAAGCAGATCGAGTACGAGATCGTCGAGCGGGCCTGGGCCGAAGGCTGGCTCGGACCGACGCGTTCATTGGAGCGCACGGATCGCCGGGTCGCGGTGGTCGGCTCCGGACCCGCGGGGCTCGCCGCCGCCCAGCAGCTCACCCGGGCAGGCCATTCAGTCGTGGTCTTCGAGCGGGCACCACGGCCAGGGGGCCTCCTCCGCTACGGCATCCCCGAGTTCAAGTTGGAGAAACGGGTCATCGACCGCCGACTGGGCCAGTTGGCCGCCGAAGGAGTGGAGTTTCGCTGCGGCGTGACCGTCGGCGCCAGTGGTGCCGACGCACCACCTTCGATCCCTGCCGGCCAGCAGCTGATCGAGGTGGACACGCTCCGAACGAGCTTCAACGCCGTCCTCCTCGCCATCGGCGCCACGGTTCCCCGGGATCTCCCGATCCCCGGGGGGGCACTCCCTGGAGTCCATCAGGCGATGGTGTACCTGACGGGAGCCAACCGGGTGGCTGAGGGCACGTTGGACCACCCGCCGATCGATGCTGACGGCAAGCGGGTGGTGATCCTCGGTGGCGGCGATACCGGCGCCGACTGCCTCGGCACCGCTCTCCGCCAGGGCGCCCGTTCGGTCCACCAGCTCGAGATACTCCCCGAGCCGCCACTGACCCGCAGCGACCAGGATCCGTGGCCGACGTGGCCGAGGATCCTGCGGACCTACCCAGCCCACGAGGAGGGCGGGGAGCGGCTGTTCTCGGTGTCGACCGCCGCCTTCATCTGCGACGCGGCAGGGCAGCTCCGCGCCTTGCGGGCCGATCAGGTTCGCATGGTCACCGACGCCGCCGGGCACAGCTCGTTCGAGCCGCTCGCTGGATCGACGTTCGAACTTGCGTGCGACTTGGTACTGCTTGCGCTCGGCTTCTCAGGTCCCGAGCGCCCCGGTATCGTCGCCGGCCTTGGCCTTCAGCTGAGCGACAGGGGAACCGTCGCCACCGACGCGAGATGGCAGACGAACGTCGCGGACGTCTTCGCCTGCGGCGACATGGTGAAGGGACAGAGCCTGGTGGTCTGGGCCATCGCCGAGGGGCGGGCCGCGGCGGCGGCAGTCGACCGTCATCTCATGGGCGAGAGCGACCTTCCGGTCCCGGTCGTCCCGGGACAGCTCCCGATTCGCTGATTGAATGGACCCCCCTGGGCGCGGCCGAGGCCGAGGAACCAGTGACACGTTGAACCGTGTCGATGTCGGTCGGATCGGAATCTGGACCGCTGCGCTCGACCGGCAACCGGCGGCGGTCGTACGCCGCGCAGCCGCGGAGATCGAGCGGCTCGGCTTCGGGGCGCTGTGGGTCGGTGAGGCGGCACGGCGCGAGGTGTTCGCCAATGCGTCGCTGCTTCTGTCGGCGACCGAACAGCTGGTGGTGGCGACGGGGATCGCCAACATCTGGGCCCGTGATCCGATGGCGATGGCCGCCGGCCAACGCACCCTGGCCGAGGCATGGGGCGGCCGCTTCCTCCTCGGCCTCGGGGTGAGCCATGATCGCCTGGTCGAACCACGGGGTCATCACTACGACCGGCCCCTGACCGCCATGCGGCGCTACCTCGATGCCATGGACCATGCACCGTACCTCGCGCCAATGCCCGATCCGATGGCGATGACCCGAGTGCTCGGGGCGCTCGGACCACGCATGTTGGCACTCGCCGCGGAGGTCGCCGATGGCGCTCACCCCTACCTCGTTCCCGTCGAGCACACCGAGCAGGCACGGGAGATCCTCGGCCCAGCCAAGCTGCTCTGCCCGGAGGTCGCGGTCGTAGTTACCCCCAACGAGGAAGGCGCCCGACGCGTGGCCAGAGCCCACCTGACCACGTACCTCCAGCTCGTCAACTACCGGAGCAATCTCGTGAGGCTCGGCTTCGACGCCGGTGACCTGACCGGGGGTGGCAGCGACCGCCTCGTCGATGCCCTGGTGGCCTGGGGACCAGTAGAGCGGATCGCTCGCCGGGTGCACGAGCACCTCGACGCCGGCGCCGACCACGTCGCTATTCAGGTGCTCACTGCCGACCCGGATCGGCTACCGCTCGCGGAGTGGACCAAGCTCGCCGCCGCACTTCGCCTGTCTCCCCGTCCAGGTCCTGCGCAGGCGGAGGAGTGACCGGCCCGGATGCGAGGTTGCCCAAGATGAGCCTTGGACCCGACGGCCACTTGAAGTAGCGCCGCGCCCAGTTGACCAGCACGACGACTCGGTTGCGAAAGCCGATGAGGTGGACGAGGTATAGGGCGAGCCACGCCAGCCACCCGGCTGTACCCCGGATGACCCATCCCCGGGGGAGCTGGGCGATGGCCGCACGCCGGCCGATCGTCGCCATCATGCCGCCGTCGCGGTAGGCGAAGCCGGTCGTCGGCTCGCCCGCGGTCCTGTGGAGGATCCGGCGGGCGGCATGGTCACCGGACTGGTTGGCGACCTGAGCGATCTGTGGGAGCAGTCGCGCCGGCCCGTCGTCTTCGGCTCACCGCGGTGAGACAGCGGCGGCGTCGCCGACGACAAACACTTCTGGGTGCTCACCCAGTGAGAGGTCTTCGCGGACAACGACACGACCACCTCCACCCACCGAGGTAGGCAGCGCCGACGCGAGCGTGCCACTGACGGTCACACCGGCGACCCAGATCACCACCTCCACACGAAGCTGGCGGCCGTCGGCGGGCCGCACACCCCGAGTGGTCACCTCGCTGATCTGGGCACCGAGGACAAGATCCACCCCGCTAGCCCGAAGTGCACGGGTGGCGTATTCGCTCGCCTTGGGATTGAGCCCGGGGAGCAGCCGGCTCTGGACGTCGACCAGGCTCACCCTGGTCCGGTCCGGGTCAAGGCGGAGCCTGTCGTGGCGGATGGCAACATCGATGAGCTCAGAGAGCACACCGGCGGTCTCCACCCCCGTCGGTCTCGCGCCCACAACGAGGACCCGCCACCCTCCGGGGTCACCGCCCGTACAGCTGGTGTCAGCTGCCTCCAGCGCCAGGAGAACCTCGTTGCCTACACGACCGCGTCGTCGAGGGCGTAGAGGGACAAGGCATGCTCGACGACGCCCGGTACACCGAACGAGGCTCCGGTAGCACCGGTGGCGACGACGAGGTAGTCGTCGGCAAGGGTCGTGTCACCGGACAGGTGCACGATCCGCTTGTCGACATCGACCGCCAGAGTAAGAGTACGGGCATGGAGAAACCGGATGGTCGCGTAGCGACGCAGGATGGTGCGGATGGGATAGGCGACGTCGGCGGCATCCAAGCCGGTCGTTGCCACCTGGTAGATGAGCGGCTGGAAGGTGTGGAAGTTGTGCTGATCGACCACGACCACATCCAGCAGCACCTGCGGCGGCGGCCAGCCCGGCGAAGCCGCCGCCGAGCACCGCCACGCGCGCAGCCGCGGAGGCTCCGGTCTTGACGCGATCAGCGGCTTTGAACGATTCGACCTCTGCTCTTCCGACAGGACCGTGGTGCCACGAACTCATCCTGCTGCCTCGATACAGCTTGCTGTCGGTCAGATGCACGATCGTCTCCAGTTTTCCGTGTGTTTCTCGTACTTTTCTAGTTGTTACTAGATATACTACTAGTAGAAGGCTGGAGAAGCCTGGAGTCGAAGGAGGTGTTTGATGCCAGTAGATCCGCAGCGAGATCCTTCATCTCTGGCCGACAGGGGTGTCTGGGAGCGGCAATCCCCGAATGGCCAGCACATGCCCCTTCGCCATGAGGCCCTCTTGACCTTGGCCCGCAAGGTGCAGGCTGCCGCCGAAGACGGCGATATCCATCGTCTCGAACAGGCAGCGTCGTACCTTCTCGACGAATTGGCTCTTCACGTCCTTGACGAGCGGACCACCTTGGTCGCGCTCGCACCGAACGAAGAGCGCATGCTTGCCCGTGGGCAAGCCCATCTCGTATCCGACGCCGCAGCGTTGGCCGAGGCCATCTCCACGGGCTGCGCAGGGCAGACAGAGCAGTGCGTGGACCGTGCCGAGGAGCTGGTGGCCCGTTTGTATCTACAGGCTCATGACGAGCGTCTTGCGTTTTACGATCCGGCAGCCTGATCCGTGCCCAAGACTGCAGGAACCGGACGATGACCACCATTCTCTCCGGTGCGCCGCTTACGACCGACTCCATTCCGCGATTCTCTGGCTCGGTCCCAGGCGCGGAGGCAAAGCTCCCTTTCAGGGGACGGCCCGGTGGCATGGCCGTCGCGTCCGACGGCACCGTGTTGGTCTCCGATCCACTCGGAGGGACGATCTGGCAGGTGACTGACGGCCAGATGACCCCGGTCGTCGAGCACTCTCCGAATGGGGTCAACCCAGCGAGTGTTCCACCGGTTCGGCCGCTCACGCCGTCCGGTATCGCCTTTGGCTCCGACGGCACCTTGTATGTCGCCGACCCGAGCGGGCAACGAGTATGCGCCGTCGCTCCAGACGGGCTGGTCCGGGTGGTGGCCGGTGGTGCGAACGGCTATCGCGACGGACCGGGTACTGGTGCGCAGTTTCGCTACCCGTCGGATGTGGCCATCGCTGCCGATGGCACTTTGTACGTCGCCGACACCGGGAACGACCGCATTCGGCGCATCACCCCCGACGGAAACGTCACAACCCTGGCTGGTTCCATCTACGACTATGGCGATGGTCGGGGGTCCCATGGCCGCTTCCGGCGACCCGGTGCGCTCGACATCGATGCTCATGGCACTTGCTACGTCGCCGACACGGGGAACAATGCGGTGCGCGCCATCTCTCCTGACGGCGACGTCGTCACTCTGATCGGCTCACCACCCGGCGGAGATCACGACGGTGCCGGTGCAGACGTCGGACTACGCTGGCCCACCGGGATCGCGGTCGGGTCCTGCGGTGACGTCTGGGTGGCCGACCATGGCAATGGAGCGGTGCGGCGTATCGACACCACGACGGGTGCGAGCGAGACCGCACTCCGACTCGACGGCCCGCGCTGGCCGACGTCTGTGGCCAGACACGCGGACGACAGTGTCGTCGTCGCCATCACCGAGCAGTTCGACGTCCACACGCCGCAAGCGATAATCCTCGTAATCCCCGCCCCGCGATGAGTGCCGTCGTCGCACCTCCCGCTCCGAGCGGTACCCGGCGCTTCCTCGCCACCGACAACGCGAACCGAGCGCGAACGCCCTCGCGTGACTCAATCGTGACTCAATATCGCACGCGGTTCGCGGGAACGATGTGACGCCGAATCGCGAACCTGCAGGTCACGGCGTTCCTTGTCACTTGGTGCGACGCGCTAAACGCACTTTGCAGTTTCCCGCCATATGACCCGGTGCCTTCGACGCCGACCTTGGTCACCTCACCGAAGTCCTCGAGCCAGACGAGCAGCGCTTTGTAGCCGGCGGCGTCGGCATCGAACGACTCGGTGCCGACCAGTCGGCCCAACGGGTCGAGTGCTGCAGCGACGTGCGTATCGAGGTGGGTGTCGACGCCACCCGTGATACCGACGGGAGCTTCTACGATGGTCATTGCCATCCCTTCCTTCCTTAGCGGTTGAGGGGTGGCACGGCCGTCCTTGATCGGAGTGACGGGCGGTCCGGACTGTTCGTGCAGTCCCGACCAATCACCCAACCTCGGAGACGGGGCGTGCCGTTTTCAATGTGCGGCTGGAAGAGCTCGGCCGACGACACCCGGGGGCGCCTCAT
>Ga0097691_1000879_pt1 | contig 24010 bp, 26 predicted proteins | sample NGESurdeep072012_8_FD_72858 | JGI IMG/M metagenome (GOLD analysis project Ga0097691, IMG submission 72858) | Arctic peat soil microbial communities from Barrow, Alaska - NGEE Surface sample 210-1 deep-072012 | ecosystem: Environmental > Terrestrial > Soil > Wetlands > Peat ... | reverse complement strand
GGCCATACCAGGATCGGCAGGAACAACCGCGTGTTCCAGTTCTGCTCGTTGGGAGCGGCGCCGCAGGACAAGAAATACGCGAACGAGCCGACGCGCCTGGAGATCGGCGATGGCAATACCATACGCGAGTTTTGCACGCTCAATTGCGGCACCGCGCAGGACGCGGGCGTCACCCGCCTGGGCAGCGACAACTGGATCATGGCCTATGTGCACCTGGCGCACGACTGCCAGATCGGCGACCACACGATTTTTGCCAACAGCGCCCAACTCGCCGGTCACGTGCATGTCGGCGATCACGCCATACTCGGCGGTTTCACCGGCGTACACCAGTTCGTGCGCATTGGCGCCCACAGCTTTACCGCGATCGCCACGGTATTGGTGCACGACCTGCCGCCCTATGTGATGGCGGCGGGCGACACGGCCAAGCCCTACGGCATCAATGTCGAGGGGCTGCGCCGGCGCGGTTTCTCGGCCGAGGCCATGACCGCGATCAAGCGCGCCTACAAGACACTTTACAAATCCGGCCTGACCTTGGATCAAGCCAAGGCGCAGCTTGCCGAACGCGCCAAGACCTGCGCTGAAATCGGCGTGCTCACCGAATTTCTGCAGGGCTGCACCCGCGGGATCGTGCGCTGACGTGATCGGGCGGCAGGTTACCATCGGCATGGTCGCCGGCGAGGCCTCGGGCGACCTGCTTGGGGCGCATTTGATGGCGGCACTGCACGCGCATCTGCCGGGCGCCAGGTTCATCGGCATCGGCGGCCCCAAAATGCAGTCCGAAGGCCTCGATGCCTTGTTTCCGATGGAACGCCTGGCGGTGCGCGGCTATGCCGAGGTGCTGCGGCATTATCCGGGCCTCGTGTGGATGCGACGCAAACTGCGCCGGGCCTTGCTCGAAGCGCGACCGCAGCTGTTCATAGGCGTGGATGCGCCCGATTTCAATCTGGGTCTGGAAGCCGGTCTGAAGCGCGCCGGCATACCGGTCGTGCACTACGTAAGCCCCTCGATCTGGGCCTGGCGCGGCGGCCGCATCGGCGCCATTGCGCACTCGGTCGATCACGTGCTGACGCTGTTTCCCTTCGAAGAGACAATTTACCGCAAAGCAGGCGTTCCCGCGACCTATGTCGGCCATCCGCTCGCCGACATGATTCCGGAACAAGACCAGACTGCCAGCACGCGCCTGCAACTCAAGATCGCGCCGGAGCGCAAAGTGATCGCGCTCCTGCCGGGCAGCCGCCAGTCCGAATTGCGCTACATGGCGGACACCTTCATTGCGACGGCCAGGCTGCTGGCGCAGAGAATAGAGCAACCGTTGTTCCTGGTCCCGCTGGTCAGCCGCGAAACGCGCGAGATTTTCGAGGCCGCACTGTACCGGGCCGACGCGGCCGAACTGGCGCTGACGATTCTCTTCGGCCACGCCCGGGATGCGCTCGCCGCCGCCGACGTCGCGCTCGTGGCCAGCGGAACCGCGACCCTGGAGGCGGCGTTGCTGAAAAAGCCCATGGTCATTGCCTATAAGATGGCCGGGGCAAGCTTTCAGCTGATGCGGCGCATGGGCTATCTGCCTTACGTCGGCCTGCCCAACATTCTGGCCGGAGAATTCGTGGTGCCGGAGTTGCTGCAGCACGACGCCACTCCGGAAAACCTGGCGCAGGCCTTGCTCAATACGCTCAACGACACCGTGGTGCGCGAGCGCATCGCGCAGCGCTTTGCCGCCATTCACCGCCAGCTGAAGTGCAACGCCGCGGAGCAGGCCGCCAGGGCGGTGCTGCCTTTGCTCGCGCGGGCGGTCGCATGAGCCGGGTCGTATGAGCCTTGTGTGCGGCGTGGACGAAGCGGGGCGGGGGCCGCTTGCCGGCCCGGTCTACGCCGCTGCGGTGATCCTCGACCCGGCCTGGCACATAGCCGGCCTGGCGGATTCCAAGGTTCTGTCCGCGTCCCGGCGTCTGGAACTGGCAGAGCAGATACGCCTGCACGCGCTTGCCTGGGCGATCGCTTCGGCCTCGGTGGCCGAGATCGACGCGATCAACATCCTGCAAGCCAGCCTGCTCGCGATGCGCCGCGCGGTGGAGCAATTGAGCGTCGCACCGAGCGAAGTCCTGGTGGATGGCAAGCAGTGTCCTGTCATCGGCTATCCGGTTAGAGCCATCGTCAAGGGCGACAGCAAGATCCCCGCGATTTCTGCCGCCTCGATCCTGGCCAAGACCGCGCGCGACGCGGAAATGTTGCGCCTGCACCAACTCTACCCGCATTACGGTCTGGATCGGCACAAGGGCTACCCGACTGCCGCTCATCTTGCGGCGCTGGAGCGGCACGGCGTGGGCGAAATCCACCGCCGCAGCTATGCGCCGATACGCCGGCTGCTCAAGGGTCAGGACGAATCCTAATAGAGGGGTAAGCGCGATCTGCGGCGCTCAGGCAAACTCGCGCAGCAGGCGCGTGAGGCTGGATTGCTCGCTTTTCGGCAGGAACAAGTGCCGCCGCGCTGCAATACCGCGCTTGAGCGACTGGTAATATGCCTGGTGCCGCATGGCCTTGGCAAGCAGCCGGGCGAGCGCCTTTTCATCTCCTGGCGCGAAATAACCAGGGTAACCCGCGCCCAGCATGCCGAGATTGCCCGGGATCGCGGACGCAAGCACCGGCACGCCGGCGCACACCGCTTCCGCAATCGCGTTCGCGCCGCCTTCCATGCTCGAACTGATCACCATCAGGTGACTGCGGCCGAGCCAGCGCAGCGCACGCCAATGCGGCAGGCCGCCGAGCCAGCGGTAGCGCGGGTCGTGGACCATCAGGGTCTTCGCCTGTGCCGCCAACGCCGGCGACATGGCTTTACCCAGATGCAACAGCTCAATCTTTTCCTCCGGCGGGATGAGTTGCAGCGCCAGCGCGGCGCGGAAAGGATCTTTTTCCTCGCGCAGATGACCGAGAACGCAGACGCGGAATTTTTTCTTGGGCGGGATCACCCGTGTCTTCACCTGCGCCGACTGATAGATCACGCGGGTCTTGGCGCGAAATTGGCGCGGCAACGCCTTCAAGCCCTCGTCCTGCAGAATCACCAGCCGCTGCGCAAGCTTGAGAGAGCGCTGCGCGCCGGCGTCGTAGCGTATATCGCGATAGAGATCGGTTCCGGTGAGCACCACGACCAGGTTGCCGTCCGGGTACGCCTGGTGATAGCGCACCACGGACGCATGGCTGCGGCGCGCGTGCAAAGCGAACAGGACGTCGACTCGCGTCGCGTCCCAGTCGGTCGCTACGCTGACTTCATGCCCGGCCGCGCGCAGCATCGCAGCCCAGCGCTGCGCCGTGTGCCGGTTGCCGGTTCGCGACCCGGCGGCCGCCGGCGTGACGATTGCAATTTTCACCTTGAAGGTTCTCGGTTAGACTTGTCGCGCTGTCATTCTATTCGAGCATGAGCATCTTAGAGCAATTCCATAGTGCGGGCCAGGCAGCGCAGCTGCGCGCAAGCCGCGCGCGCTCGCGCGCGCTGACTCGTGATCTTTGCGGCGAGCAGTTGTTCGGCCCGCGCTTACCTGTCGTGAACCCGGTGTTATGGGAACTCGGGCACGTTGCCTGGTTTCAGGAGCGCTGGTGCCTGCGCTGGCGCGACGACGGTACGCTCGCGAACTCAATGCTGCCTGGGGCAGATGGCCTGTACGACTCGGCTGCGATTGCGCACGATCTGCGCTGGGACCTGCCTTTGCCCGCGCTCGATGCGACGCTCGCCTACCAGGACCGGGTACTCGATCTGGTACAGGAGCGTATGCAGCGCGAATCCGACAATCCGCGCCTGGCTTATTTCGTGCAGCTGGTCGTATTCCACGAGGACATGCACGCCGAGGCATTTCACTACACGCGCCAGACGCTTGCCTATGCCGCGCCACAGTTGCCCCGGCCGGCTACGGACCACGCCGCCAGCGAATCGGCGCAGCCGGGAGGCGACGCTTCTATTCCTGGCGGACGCTACCTGCTGGGCGCGGATCGCGGGCCGGGATTTGTGTTCGACAACGAAAAATGGGCGCATTCGGTCGAGGTCCGGCCGTTCCGGATCGCGCGTTGCGCCGTCAGCAACGCGCAGTACGCGGGATTCGTGGATGACGACGGCTATCTGCGGCGCGAATTCTGGTCCGAGGCGGGCTGGCGCTGGTTGCGGCAGAGCAGGGCGCAGGCGCCGCGCTATTGGCGCAAGCAGGACGGCCTGTGGCAGCAACGGTGCTTCGACGCATGGGTGCCGCTGCCATTGCGCGAGCCGGTCATCCATGTGAACTGGCATGAGGCGCAGGCTTATTGCCGCTACGCCGGCCGGCGCCTGCCGAGCGAGGCAGAATGGGAAATGGCGGCGGCCGGCTCCGGCACGGGAGCGAAGCGTCGCTATCCCTGGGGTGATGCCACGCCCGACGCCCGGCGCGCAAATCTGGAGGGCAGCGCTCCGGCGCCGGTCGATGCGCTGCCCGCGGGAGCGAGCGCGCACGGCTGCCGCCAGCTGATCGGTAACGTGTGGGAATGGACCGACACGAATTTCGGCCCCTATCCCGGCTTCGAGCCGGATCCCTACAAGGAATACTCCCAGCCCTGGTTCGGCACGCACAAGGTATTGCGCGGCGGCAGTTTTGCCACGCCGGCACGCCTGATCCGCAATACCTGGCGCAATTTCTATACGCCGGAACGCTACGACATATTCGCCGGATTCCGCACGTGCGCGATCGAGACCTGAAGCTGATACGCTCGCGCGACAACCCGCGCTTCAAGGCGCTGCGCGAGCTCGCCACCTCCACGCGCGAGCGGCGCAAAGCGGGCTTGGCGCTGCTGGACGGCGCGCATCTGATCGCGGCCTACCGCGCGAGCGGCGGCGTGCCGGAGCAGCTGATTCTCAGCGACAGCGGTATGGCCAATGCGGAAGCCGCGCAGCTCGCGGCGGGCGCGTCCGCGCAAGGCGCGCTGGTGCTGGCCGATGCCCTGTTCAACGACGTCGCCCAGGTCGCGACGCCGACCGGCATCGTCGCATTGATACGCACGCCCAAACCGGGTCCGCTGCCAGGCAGGATCGAGCGCTGCGTAATGCTGGAAAACATCCAGGACGCGGGCAACCTCGGCTCGATTCTGCGCAGCACCGCGGCAGCGGGCATTGTCACAGTCCTGCTATCCCAAGGTTGTGCCTTCCCCTGGTCGCCCAAGGTCCTGCGCGCCGGGATGGGCGCGCATTTCAGCCTCGACATTTACGACAACGCTGATCTCGCGGCTGCCGTGCACCGGCTTTCGGGCCGGCTGATTTGCACCAGCAGCCATGCCCGCAAATCGCTTTACCAAGCCGATTTGCGCGGTCCGCTGGCGTGGGTATTCGGTAACGAAGGTTCGGGCGTGAGTCCCGTGTTGAGCGCTGCCGCGGCCGAACAGGTGCGCATTCCCATGCCTGGAAAGACCGAGTCGCTCAACGTCGCGGCGGCTGCGGCGATCTGCCTGTTCGAGCAAGTCCGGCAGCGAATCTAAGGACCGCCCCGCTAGGATTTGCTTTTTGAACGCATCAGGCGCTGTTTCTCCCGGTCCCAATCGCGCTTTTTCTCGGTTTCGCGTTTGTCGTGCTGCTTCTTGCCGCGGGCAAGGCCGATTTCGATCTTTATTCTGCCGTTCTTGTAATGCATGTCCAACGGCACCAGGGTGTAGCCGGAGCGCTCCACCTTGCCGATCAGGTGCTGGATCTCCTCGCCATGGAGCAGCAGCTTGCGCGTGCGCACGGGGTCGGGATGGATGTGGGTAGAGGCCGTGGGCAGGGCGCTGATGTGGCCGCCGACCATGTAGATCTCCCCGCCGCGGATAAGCACATAGGCGTCCTTGAGCTGCACCCGTCCGGAGCGGATGGCTTTGGCTTCCCAGCCTTCCAGCACCAGGCCGGCTTCATAGCGCTCCTCGATGAAATAATCGTGAAAGGCTTTTTTGTTCTGTGCGATCGTCATGGGAGCCGTATTGGTACAATCGGGTAATTTTAACAGTTGCGCCGCGCCTTCATGGCCATAGTGGAAAAATCAGTTCTGGTCGGTCATAGCGCAGCCCAGATGTACGCTCTGGTCGAAAACGTCGAGGCCTATCCGCAATTTCTGCCCTGGTGCAGCGGCGCCGAGGTGCGGCCGCTCGATGCGCACAGGGCCGTGGCCACGCTGCACGTCAACTATCACGGCCTGCGCCAGCACTTCACCACACAAAATCGCATGGAACAGGCAGCCTTGATCGAGATGAAGCTGGTGAATGGCCCGTTCAAACACCTGGATGGCTTCTGGCGTTTCGTGCCGCTCGCCGAGCAGGCGTGCAAGATCGAATTCCGCTTGAGCTACGAACTATCGGGCAAGCTGATGGAGAAGATCGCCGGGCCGGTGTTCAGTCACATCGCCAACACCTTTGTCGAAGCCTTCGTCAAGCGGGCCGTGACTCTGTACGGACCGGGATGAGCATGCGGGTCGAGGTGATCTATGCGCTACCGCAGAAGCAGGAGCGCGTGCTGCTGGATCTGCCGCCCGGCAGCACTGTGCAGGACGCGCTTCAGGCGAGCCGCTTGCTGCAGCGCCTGCCGCAGATCGAATTCGGCCGCTTAGGGGTGTGGGGCAGGCCGGTCACCGCGGAGACCAGGCTGCGCGACCGGGACCGGGTGGAGATCTACCGGCCGTTGATCGCCGATCCCAAGGAAGTTCGACGCGAGCGCGCCGCAAAGACCCGCAAATAGGCCTTAATTGCACGCTGCGGCAGCTTCCTGCTGCGCCTTGGCCGTTTCCTGGACTATTTGCTGGTCATCCAGAAAAACGCGCTCGCCCTTTTCGTCGATGCGCATCTGGCGCCCGCCTATCTCCAGATTGGTCACGGCCGCCTTCGCGCGCTTGCAGTTCTCTGCCTTGTCGCGTGCTTGCGCCTGCTTCTTTCCTTCGTCCTCCTGCGCTTTGGTCGTATCCAGCTGGCGTTTGCGGAAAGCCTGCTCCTGCTCGGCCGCCGTCTTCGGCCCGGCCTTGGCGGCATCCTTCGGTGTCCCGCCCTTGGCGTCGCTTGCCGCGGGTGTGCTGGCGGCACGGGCAGGCTCGCGCAGCTTTTCGGTCTTGATGTTGCTCGGCGGAGGCTTGTCCGAATACTGCACCTTGCCGTCCGAATCCACCCATTTGTACATCTGGGCAGATGCGGGGAGGGCCACGCACAGCGCCAGCCAGATTGCCACCGAAAGTCGTTTCATGCGGGTGCGCCTTCCATTTACTCAGCCGGTTCAAAAATAACGGCTTTCCGCCGTCGCGTCAAATGGCCTTAACGCGCCGACCCGTGCTTCGGTTTCAACCTCGGTTTATTTACCCACCGGATACAGGCGCGTATAATATCGCTTTGCGGCCAGGAGTTTTACCATGCGCGTCATTCAGAAAGCGCTGACCTTCGACGATGTCCTGCTCGTTCCCGCCCATTCGACCGTTCTCCCGCGCGATGTTTCCCTCAACACGCGCCTGACGCGCAAGATCAAACTCAATATCCCGCTGGTGTCGGCTGCGATGGACACGGTCACGGAAGCGCGGCTGGCGATCGCCATCGCCCAAGAGGGCGGAATCGGCATTATCCACAAGAACCTTAACCCCAAAGCGCAGGCGGCCGAGGTGCTGAAGGTCAAGCGCTTCGAGTCGGGCGTGCTGCGCGATCCGATGACGGTTACACCGGACATCACGGTGCGCGAACTACTCGCGCTGACGCAGCAGTACAAGGTATCGGGCTTTCCCGTGGTCGATCAGGGCAAGGTGGTCGGCATAGTCACCAACCGCGACTACCGCTTCGAAACCAATCTGGACGCCCCGGTACGCACCATCATGACCCCGCGCGAGCGCCTGATTTACGTCAAGGAAAGCGCCAGCCCCGAGGAAGCCCGCGCGTTGCTGCACAAGCACCGGTTGGAGCGCGTTCTGGTGGTCAACGACGGTTTCGCGCTGCGCGGTCTGGTGACGGTGAAGGACATCCTCAAGGCGACCGAGCATCCGCTCGCCAGCAAGGATGAACAAGGCAAGCTGCTGGTCGGTGCAGCAGTGGGTGTGGGCGAGGGCACGGAGGAGCGCGTCGAGCATCTGGTCGAGGCCGGCGCCGACGTGATCGTGGTCGATACGGCGCACGGTCACGCCCAAGGCGTGCTGGACCGTGTGCGCTGGGTCAAGAAAAACTTCCCGAACGTGGAAGTCATCGGCGGCAACATCGCGACGACTTCCGGCGCCAAAGCCCTGGTCGACCATGGCGCCGACGGCATCAAAGTAGGCATCGGTCCCGGTTCCATCTGTACCACACGGGTCATTGCGGGCGTGGGCGTGCCTCAGATCTCCGCGGTCCAGAACGTGTACGCGGCGCTCAAGGACACCGATGTGCCGTTCATCGCCGACGGCGGCATTCGTTACTCCGGCGATGTCGCCAAGGCGGTCGCGGCCGGAGCGGATGCGGTGATGATGGGCAGCATATTCGCCGGCACCGAAGAGGCGCCGGGCGAGACCATTCTTTACCAGGGCCGCTCCTATAAGCTTTACCGCGGCATGGGCTCGCTCAGCGCAATGCAGGACGGCGCCGCCGACCGCTATTTTCAGGATCCAGCCAACAATGCCGACAAGCTCGTTGCCGAGGGCATCGAGGGGCGCGTGCCCTACAAAGGCAGCGTGGTCAGCATCATTTTCCAGATGGTCGGAGGTCTGCGCGCCAGCATGGGCTACTGCGGTTGCGCCACCATCGACGACATGCGGACCAAGACGGACTTCGTCGAGATCACCTCGGCGGGCATGCGCGAATCGCACGTGCACGACGTGCAGATCATCAAAGAGGCCCCAAATTATCAGGTCGAATGACCTTGTCGACTCCACGACCCGACTCTAGGGCCCGACTCTACGACCAAGGGCCGATCGTGCCTCAACCAGCACGACCGGCCTTATCATTTGTGAAGACTAGACGATGCATCAGAAAATCCTGATCCTCGATTTCGGCGCCCAGTACACCCAGCTGATCGCGCGCCGCGTGCGCGAAGCGCGGGTTTACTGCGAAATTCATCCCTACGACGTCAGCGACCAGTTCGTGCGCGACTTCGGCGCCAAGGGCGTGATTCTCTCCGGCAGCCATATGTCGGTGACCGAGGACACGACGGCGCGGGTGCCGCAGGCCGTATTCGAACTCGGCGTACCGGTGCTGGGCATCTGCTATGGCATGCAGACCATGGCCGGACAACTCGGCGGCAAGGTCGAGGCGGGCAAGGTGCGCGAGTTCGGCTATGCCGAGGTGCGCGCCCGGGGTCACACGCGCCTCTTCGACGGCATCGAGGATTTCCGCACGCCCGAGGGCCACGGAATGCTCAAAGTTTGGATGAGCCACGGCGACAAAGTCACCCGGATGCCGGCAGGCTTCAAGCTCATGGCTTCCACCGACTCCTGCCCGATCGCCGCCATGGCCGACGAGGAGCGCGGTTTTTACGCGGTGCAATTCCATCCCGAGGTCACGCACACGCTTCAAGGCACAGCCATCCTCAAGCGCTTCGTCAACGACATCTGCAGTTGCGCCGGCGACTGGAACATGCCCGATTATGTGTCCGAGGCAATCGCCCGGATACGCGAGCAGGTGGGCCAGGACGAGGTGATCCTGGGGCTTTCGGGCGGAGTCGATTCGTCGGTCGCCGCCGCGCTGATCCATCGCGCCATCGGCAAGCAGCTTACCTGCGTGTTCGTCGACCACGGGCTGCTGCGGCTGAACGAGGCCGAAGAGGTAATGGCGGCCTTCGCCAGGAGCCTCGGCGTCAAGGTGATCCATGTCGACGCCAGCACCGAATTCATGGGCAAGCTCGCAGGCGTCGCCGACCCGGAACAGAAACGCAAGATCATCGGCCGCGAATTCGTCGAGGTGTTCCAGCGCGAGGCGGCGAAGATCAAGAACGCCAAATGGCTGGCGCAGGGCACCATCTACCCCGACGTGATCGAGTCCGCGGGCGCCAAGACCAAGAAGGCGACCAATATCAAATCGCACCACAACGTCGGCGGCCTGCCCGATACCCTGCACCTCAAGCTGCTGGAGCCTTTGCGTGAGCTGTTTAAGGACGAAGTGCGCGAACTGGGCGTAGCCCTGGGTCTTCCTCATGACATGGTTTACCGCCACCCCTTCCCGGGGCCGGGGCTGGGCGTGCGCATCCTGGGCGAGGTGAAGCACGAATACGCCGACCTGCTGCGCCGCGCCGACGCCATTTTCATCGAAGAACTGCGTGCGGCACGTGATGCGGAGGGCAACAACTGGTACGACAAGACCTCCCAGGCCTTCGCCGTATTCCTGCCGGTGAAGGCGGTGGGCGTGATGGGCGATGGCCGAACCTACGAGTACGTGGTGGCGCTACGCGCGGTGCAGACGCAAGACTTCATGACTGCGCACTGGGCGCACCTGCCGCACGAGCTCCTGGGCAGGGTGTCCAACCGCATCATCAACGAGGTGCGCGGCATCAATCGCGTGGTCTACGACATCTGCGGCAAACCGCCTGCGACCATTGAGTGGGAGTAATCCAAAAGGCTTTCGGATCCGCCTCGCGAGACATTGCGCTGTGCGCTGTGCGCTGGCGCACAGAGCGTTCCGCGGCAAAGAGGATATCTTTGCAAGAGTTTCACTTTCTGCCCACAAAGGAGTGGGTCGCCATCGGCGCCATCGAGCGCCGGTTCTATGCGCTGCTGCTGGAGAAGTGCGGCATCGGCGATCCAGCCTTTGCGCCGCAGTGGGACGAGAGCAAATGGCCGGGGCTGAGGGAGAAGCTTGCCCGATCATCGACTGTTTACCATAGGAAAAGGAATGACCATGCTGCCCAGCGCCAAGAGCCTTGAAGGCAAACACGTACCCAACGTCAGTTTCAAAACACGCGTCAACAATCAATGGAAGGACGTGACCACTGATGAGGTGTTCAAAGGCAAGACCGTGGTTGCGTTTTGCCTGCCTGGCGCCTATACCCCGACCTGCTCGAGCGCCCACTTGCCGCGTTATAACGAGCTCGCCGCTGTGTTCAAGGCCAACGGTGTGGACGAGATCATCTGCCTGTCGGTCAACGACGCCTTTGTCATGAACGAATGGAAGCAGGATCAGGAAGCCGAAAACATCACCCTGCTTCCCGACGGCAACGGCGATTTCGCCGCCGGCATGGGCATGCTGGTGGACAAATCCAGCCTGGGCTTCGGCAAGCGCTCCTGGCGCTATTCGATGCTGGTCAAGAGCGGCGTGATCGAGAAGATGTTCATCGAGCCCGAAAAGGAAGGCGATCCGTTTGAAGTGTCCGATGCCGACACCATGCTCAAGTACGTCAACCCGAAGGCTGTCGCGCCCGAACCCGTGGTGATCTTCGCCAAGCCCGGCTGCCCGCACTGCGCGCGCGCCAAGGCGCTGCTCGAATCCAAGGGTTATCGCTACGACGAAATCAGCCTCGGCAAGCACATCACCTCGAGCACGCTGCGTGCCGTTTCCGGCAGCGGCACCTGGCCGCAAGTCTTCATCGGCGGCAAGCTCATTGGCACTGCGGACGATCTGGAAGCGTATTTCAAAAAGCGCAAAGCAGCCTGAAGCAGTGCCTGGACATCATCGCGGTGGCGTCTACCGCTGAAACGAGGATGGGATATGAAGACCATGCAAGTTGACGTTGCGGTAATCGGCGCCGGCACGGCGGGCCTTGCCGCGTACCGCGCAGCCAAAGCCGCAGGAGTGACCGCCGTAATCATCGAAAGCGGCGACTATGGCACCACCTGCGCGCGCGTCGGCTGCATGCCGAGCAAGCTGCTCATTGCCGCCGCCGACGCCGCCCATGCCGTCGGGAAGGCACCGGGCTTTGGCATCCATGTCGATGGCGTTATCCGCATCGATGGCCGCGAGGTCATGGATCGGGTAAGGCGCGAGCGCGACCGCTTCGTCGGTTTCGCGCTGCGCGAAGTGCAAGACATGCCCGACGCGGACCGCATTCGCGGGCATGCACGTTTCGTGAACAACCATACGCTAGCGGTCGCTGACCATACACGCGTCGCGGCCAAAAGTGTAATCATCGCAACCGGTTCGCGCGCCGACTACCCGGATTCGTTCAAGGCCCTGGGCGACCGCCTCATCATGAGTGACGATGTCTTCGACTGGACCGATCTGCCCAAAGCCGTGGCCGTGATGGGCCCAGGGATTATCGGCCTGGAACTGGGTCAGGCGCTGCATCGTCTGGGCGTTCATGTTGTGGTGCTTGGACGCGGCGGCCGCGTCGGCCCCATCAGCGATCCGGAAATCCGTACTTACGCCATCGCGACGTTCAACGAGGAATTCATGCTGGAGCCCGACGCGCACATTGCCGCCATGCAGCGTGACGGCGACCGCGTCGCCATTCGACGCGCGGGGCCAAATGGCTCGCAGGAGACCGAGTATTTCGATTATGTCCTGGCTGCCACCGGCCGCACGCCCAATGTGACGGGCATGGGCTTCGACAAGACCACGCTCAAGCTCGACGCCAAAGGCGTGCCGTCGTTCGATCCAGCGACCACCCGGACCGCGAGCGCAGACGGTGCCAGCCCGATTTTCATCGCGGGCGATGCCGGCAACTTCATCCCGCTCCTCCACGAGGCGGCCGACGAGGGGCGCATTGCAGGCGGGAATGCCGCACGTCTCGCGCTGGGCAAACAGGTGAGTCCTGGCCTGCGCCGCGCGCCTATCGGCGTTGTGTTCACCGATCCGCAAATCGGCATCGTGGGGGGCGGATTCCATGCGATGAAACCCGGTACCTTCGCCACCGGGCAGGTGAGCTTCGAGGACCAGGGCCGGTCGCGCATTCTGCTTAAGAACAAGGGCCTGCTCAATGTCTACGGAGATCTCGCCACCGGCCGCTTCCTCGGTGCGGAAATGCTGGCTCCTGCCGCCGAGCATTTGGCGCATCTGCTTGCCTGGGCGCTGCAGAACAAAATGACTCCCGCGCAGATGCTCGAGATGCCGTTCTATCATCCGGTCATCGAAGAAGGATTGCGCACGGCCCTGCGTGACCTCGACCACAAGCTGCGCGCTGCGCAGGCAAACGTCAGCAAGGCCGCCTGAGCACCTCTTCGCAAAATATTTTTCCGGCTTTTGAGTGGCATCGCCTCCCCGCTTTCTGCGCACAAAGGATACTGGGTTGATGATGGTGCACGCCAGCGCCATTCCCTCCGGCGCGGCAGTCGTGTCGATCACGAACGAGCGGTCGATCTTCAGCGTGTCCACCGGCAGTTTAGACAGGTAGCTGAGCGAGGAGAATGTTTCCCGATAACCTCTGTTGGATCGCCAATAAGATGCGAAAATAGCGCGCCATGAACGAGACTAACCGTGCGGAGGATGAGGCAGAGCCCGGTGGGCGCGAATGTCCGGCCCCACAGCGGAGCGGTCACAGAGCAAACAGCATGAACGACGACAACCGTGGCTGAGGACGAGGCATTCATGCGGGCGGCACTGGAGCAGGCGCGCGTAGCCCAAATCGCGGGCGAGGTGCCGGTGGGCGCTTTGGTGGTCAAGGACGGGGAGATCATCGGCTCGGGGTTCAATGCCCCCATCAGCCGTCATGACCCTGCGGCGCATGCGGAAATCCTGGCGTTGCGCGATGCCGCGAATAGACTCGGCAATTACCGCCTGCCCGGCTGCGTGCTGTACGTCACCTTGGAGCCCTGCGCGATGTGCGTCGGCGCCATGCTGCATGCGCGCATTGCGCGCCTGGTCTACGGCGCCGCCGACCCCAAGACCGGCGCCTGCGGCAGCGTGGTCAACCTGTTCGCCCAAGCCAAACTTAATCACCACGCGACAGTTACGCCTGGAGTGATGGCCGAGGAGTGTGCCGCGCTGTTGCGCGAATTCTTTGCCGCGAAGCGGGCGAAAGTCTGAGATGCCGCGCATTGAGATCAACCTGGCCGAACAGACCCTGAAGCTGCTGGATGAGGCCGGCGGATTGGTGCACAGCTATTCGGTGTCGACGTCGAGAAATGGCCCGGGGGAAATGAAAGACAGCTTTTGCACGCCGCGCGGCCGGCACATCATCAGGGCGAAGATTGGGGCTGGAGTTGCAGAGAACACGATATTCATCGGGCGCAGGCCGAGCGGCGGGATTTACACCCCAGCACTGGGTGAGCGCCATCCCGGGCGCGATTGGATCCTGACGCGCATCCTCTGGCTGTCGGGTTGCGAGCCGGGGTTCAACCGCCTGAGCGACGCGGACACGATGCGGCGCTATATCTACATCCACGGCAGCCCGGACAGTGCGCAAATGGGCAAGCCCGGCTCGATCGGCTGCATACGCATGCACAACCGCGACATCGTCGAGCTGTTTGATCAGGTTGCGCCGGGCACGCCGGTAGACATCCTCGAAAGCTGATCAACTCCCAAACAGGCTGCGGATCTTGGTCGCGTCCGGTTGGCCGATCACGCCTTGCTCGGTGATGAGACCGGTAATCAGCGCGGCCGGAGTCACATCGAAAGCCGGGTTGGCGACGCTGACACCCTCGGGCGCCCAGCGCACGCCGCGAAAACCGGTGACTTCCGCGGCGTCGCGCTCTTCGATCGGAATGGCGCTGCCATCGGCGATGGCGATATCGATGGTCGACAGTGGTGCCGCCACGTAAAACGGGATGCGGTGGCGCTCGGCCAGCACCGCCAGCGTATAGGTGCCGATTTTATTCGCGGCATCGCCATTGGCAGCGATGCGATCGGCGCCGACGACGATGACGTCGATCCGGCCCCGCTGCATCAGATGGCCCGCCATGTTGTCGGTCACCAGCGTCACGGGAATGTTTTCCTGCACCATTTCCCATGCGGTGAGCCGCGCGCCCTGCAGATACGGGCGGGTTTCATTGGCGATCACACTGATGCGCTTGCCGGCATCACGCGCCGAGCGGATCACACCCAATGCCGTGCCGTGGCCCGCGGTGGCGAGCGCGCCGGCGTTGCAATGGGTCATGACGCGGGCGCCGTCCGCGATCAGCGGCGCGCCGTGGCGTCCGATGGCGCGGTTGATCTCGATGTCGTCGCTGTGTATTTGCCGCGCAAGTTCGAGTAGCGCCCTGGCTGCCGCCTGAACGGGACCGTCGCGGGTTTGCGCGTGGCACTGGCGCATGCGCCCGATCGCCCAGAACAGATTGACCGCGGTGGGGCGGCTCGCGCCAAGCACCTGGAAACTCTGATTGAGCGCGGCGTCGAATTGCGCCCGCGCGGCGCCGGCGTAACGCTGCGCTTCCAGCGCCACACCATAGGCGGCGGTACAGCCGATCGCGGGCGCGCCGCGCACCACCATGTCGCGAATGGCGCGCGCGACTTGCGCCGCATCCTCGCAGGCGACGTACTCGAATTCAAGCGGCAGCCGCCGCTGATCGATCAGTTCCAGCCGGCCTTCGCGCCAGCGCAGCGTTTCGACTTTCACGGATTCAGAGCTCTTTTCAAAATGAGGGGATATCCCCCGAGGGGACTTCCTTCGGGGCGCATCCCCTCATACTCCCCTATATCAGGGGCCATTTCGGCAATTCTGAAATGGCCTCTTAGATTACCCTTTCGTTGCCGCCATCCACCGGCACCTGCGCCGCAGTAGTCTTGGCGAACAGCGGCCCGCACATCTCGGCGGCCAGTTCGGCGACGTCGCGGCTCCTGACCTCGGTCTTGAGCACATTGTTGGTCCTATACTCCTCTAGCGTAAGGCCGTAGTACTTGGCGCGCTGCGACAGCACCTCGTCGGTCCAGATGCCGGTGTCGAATACGGCATTGGGGTGCAGGGAGTTGATGCGTATCCGGTCCGCCCCCCATTCCAGCGCGGCGACACGGGCAAGCTGGTTGAGCGCGGCCTTGGAGGCGGAATACGCCGCCGCGCCCGGGCCGGGTGCGCGCACGTTCTTGGAGCCGATGACCACCACGCGCCCGCCCTTGGGAGCAAGCTTGAGCAGGGGATGGCAGGCGCGCAGCAGGAACAGGTTGGCGTCGAGATTGATCGCCATGACCTTGCGCCATTCGTCGGTGGCGAGCTCGCTGATCTTGCGGCTGGCCGCGAAAATGCCGGCGTTCAGCACCAGCATGTCCAGGCCGCCGTACGCGAGAACCGCGCGCTCGAGCGCAAGCTTGATCGCATGCTCGTCGGTGAGGTCGCAGCGCAGGCCGAGGAAATCCTTGCGCTGGTAAATCGTTTCGACCATCGGATTGATATCCAGTCCGACTACTGCTGCGCCGCGCTCGAGCAGGGCTTCGGCGCAAGCCTTGCCGATGCCCGAAGCTGCACCGGTGACCACGGCGATCTCGCCGGTGTAGGGCGGCGGCGTGCCGCCTTTTCTCAACTTGGCCTGCTCCAGATCCCAGTATTCGACCTCGAACAGCGCGCGCGACGGGAGAGCGCGATAGCCGCCCAGAGCCTGCGCGCGCTGCATCACTTGCATGCTGTGCCGATACAACTCTGCGACTATGGCCGCGTCTTTCGCGCTCCTGCCGGCCGCTGCCAGGCCGAAATCCGGATCGAGCACCATGCGCGGCGCCGGATCGAGCATGGTCTTGGTTTCCTTCGCGTGCGGCGCATGCTCGTCGAAAAAGGACTTGTAGTCGCGCGCATAAGCATCCACATCCGTGCCTAGCACGGGCAGGCGCTTGGTGCGGATGATATGGTCGGGCGTCACCGGCCCCTGCTGCGACAGCGTGCCCAAGTCCGCGCGCTGGGCGAACGCCAACGTTTGCTCGTCCGCGTGGGTTGCCATGATCATGGGCGCGCCTGCCGTGTCCGACAGCTTGCGCCGCAGTTGCGCCTGCTGCAGCATCTCAATCCGGGCCGGCCTGACGCCAGGCACCGGGATATCCCAGGCCCGCTCCCGTTTGAGGTAATCCTCGGCGCGGCGCACCAGTTCGATCATGCGCTCGTAGGATTGCCTGGCGCTGTCGCCGAATGAAAAAATTCCATGGTTCATCAGCACCATGCCTATGGTGTTGGCGCCGGCCTGGCGCGGATACTCCTTGGCGCACAGCCGGGCAAGATCGAAACCAGGCATGACGTAAGGAATGATCACGACGGCATCGCCATAGACCTCGCGGATGCGGCGTTCCCCCTCGGGGGCGTTGGTGATGGTCAATACCGCGTCGGCATGGGTATGGTCGACGAATTTGTGGGGCAGGCAAGCGTGCAGGATGGTCTCGACCGATGGCGCTGGTGCCGAGGACTCGAGCATATGGGTGGCCAGCTGGTTCACCATCTGCGTGTCCGGCAACGTGTCCAGCTGCGCCAGGCGCAGCAGGTAATCCAGTTGCATCGGCGCGAAACCGGCCGCCTCTATGGTCTCCAGGTCCCAGCCGCTGCCCTTGATGTACAGGACATTTTCGTCTTCGCCGAACAGGTTCTTTTGCACCACCTTGACCGAGGTGTTCCCGCCGCCGTGCAGCACCAGAGTCTTGTCGCGCCCGAGCAGGCGCGAACTATAGACGCGCAAATCGAGCTCGCCCCGGAATTGCGCCGCTTCGTTTTCGTCCCAGAGGCTCCGCATGTTTCACTCTCAATGGAGGCGCGTATTATACCCGCCATGCCGGCGCAAACGTTCTCCATCCGCCTGTGCAACTGGGACGAGGCCCGCGCCGAAGCGCGCCGCATACGCGAGCTGGTGTTCGTGCGCGAACAAGGCGTGCCGCGGGCGCTTGAAATGGATGATCAGGACGCGCGTTGCGACCATGCGCTTGCCTATGCCGCCGATGGCTCCGCGGTGGCGACGGGTCGCCTGCTGCCCGATGGCCACATCGGGCGCATGGCGGTGCTGAAGCAGTGGCGCGGCCAGGGCGCGGGTGCGCTCGTGCTGCAAGCCTTGGTGCAGCAGGCCCGCCACCGCGGCCATGCGAGCGCGCGCCTGAACGCACAGGCCTATGCTGCCGGGTTCTACCGGCGTTTCGGCTTCGAGGTTGCGGGCCCCGAGTTCATCGAGGCCGGCATTGCGCATGTCCCCATGCAGCGCGATTTCAGTGCCGGTCGAGGCGAAAACGAAGTTTCAGTGTAGGCTAATGCGCGAAGCGCGTTATGCCGGAACTAAAACACAGACTGACGGTAGGGCCCGTGCTGCCGCCCGGCAGGATGGTGCGTTCGGTGAAGCTGACGCTGCCGTCGCGTCCGAACAACACCGCGGTGGAAGAGCGCGTTCCGTATTGCGGTGACACGATCAGCGCCGGTGATAGCACCCGCTCCAAGTCCGCGCCGACCCCGGTATCGGGCAGTTCGCCCTCGGCCGCCGGTTCCCGGTCATGGAGCAGGTCCAGCAGCGTTTCGGCGTTCGGCTCGCCCGCCAGTGCCGCCTGCAGGCGTTGTTTGCCGCGCGCCACTTTTGGCCAGGGCGTATCGAGCAGGTGGTTCGACAGCCCATGGATACCCGGCGACAGCTTTTGCACCGCGGCTTCGCGACTGCAAAAATAGAAAACGCCGTCCATGTCGCCGGCCAGCAGGCTGAAACCGTTGTAACGCTGCGCTTGCCGACCGACTTCCTCGAGGTATTCGCGCGGCTCCTGGTCCGACACAAGAAAATCGCTCACCAGTTGACCGCGCGAGGGTGCATCGGTCTTTCGGTCGCGCGGATCGCGAAAATTGGTGAGTGCGGCAAAACGGCCCCCACGCGTCACGCCCAGCCAGGTGCCCATGCACTCCAGGTCGCGCCCGGCAAGGATATGCGGATGGTCTTGCCAGAACGCAGCCCTGGCCGTGGGCCGCTGGTAATACTCGTCGCGGTTGGCTGCGATCACCAGAGGAAATTCGGGGTGCGCGCCATGCGCGATCAGGATCAGGCACATTGGGACGGCGTCAGACGGAGTAGGGCAGGGGCTGGATGCTCAGCGTTGGTCCATTGGCGGAGTTGAAACGCACCGTGGCCTGGGTGATGCCCGTGGTTTGGATCACCGCCAGCAGATCGTAGCCGCCATCGGGCGCGGCCTGGGCATTGACCACCATGCCGCTTGCCTGTCCGTCCAGGGCGCTGCTGAAAAGCACATCGCCGGGCTGCGGCATGACATCTCCCGCCACGTGTGCGAGGACCATGCGGCGCTTGAGCTGGCCCAGATACTGGGTGCGGGCGACGATTTCCTGCCCCGGGTAACAGCCCTTCTGGAAATTCACCGCCCCGATCAATTCCATGTTGGCCATCTGCGGCACGAATTGCTCCTGGGTTGCGGGCGTGATCAGCGGTATGCCGTTTCTGATCTCCAGCCATTCCCAGCACGGTGTGCCGACCGGCGTCAGCACCGCGGCCAGCTTGTCCCACAGCCGTTTTGCCGATTCGAGTTCGGCGATAAGCTGAAACCTTGCACCGGGCAGGGCGATCAAGGTGCCGTTGGCCGGATCGTGGACGACCTGGTGCGCCTCCCGCGGGAGCGCAGCAAACAATTCGCGCAATGCTGCAACGGCTGCGCCGCCGGCCAGCCCCAGGACCGGACGCGACTCGCTGGCGTCGACCAGCTTCACCCTGGCGCGGAGCACGAACGTGGCCAGCCGCTTTTGCATCGCCGGCAACAGGGACCGCGCGAGTTGCAGGTAATATGTTTGGTCTTCCTGCCACAACAGGAAATTGGCCAGCATACGCCCCTTGGCCGAGCAGTAGCCGGCATACCCGCTGCGCTCCGGGGTGAGCTGTTTGACATCGTTGCTGAGTTGGCCGTGCAGGAAGGCCTGCGCGTCTTCACCGCTGCACCCCAACAGTCCCAAGTGGGTTAGCGGGGCAACAATGCCGCCATCGCGGGCCGCGCGCAGTTCGGCCGCGGCGTCGCCGAAATGGTTCACCGCACCGGCGTCGATGCGGGCCCCGCGTGCGAGCAAAAAGTCCTGCCAGGCAGAAGTCATCGGCGTCCTACAGACTTGGATTACGGATTAAGTATGCGTGATAATATGAAATTCAAGCAGGTATTATAGCGTTTGGAAATTCCGGTTACCCCGTCACGGATAAGCTCGCAATCGAATGTGGTCATGGATCAAGCGCTTTTTTCTCCTCGCACTGTGCCTAATGCTGCTGGCGGTCGCAGGCTTGAGCTGGTATGCCTTCAGCCCGCTGAAGCTGCGTTCTGATCCCGCGGATTTCTCCATCAAACCAGGCAGCAGCTTGAAAAGCGCGACGCGACAGATCGTCGAATCCGGCGTCGAGCTGAACGCCTGGCAATTCAATCTGCTCGGCCGGTTGCTGGGCAAAGCCGGCACCATCAAGGCCGGCAGCTACGAGGTCGGCCGCGGCATCACGCCACTGGCTTTGCTGAATAAGCTGACTGCGGGAGAAGTCACCCAGGCCGAGGTCGCATTTATCGAGGGCTGGACCTTCAGGCAGGTGCGTGCGGCACTCAACGCCGATCTCGGCGTAAGGCATGACAGCGCCGCACTCAGCGATGCCGAGATCATGGCCCAGCTGGGCGCGGCCGGACGCAATCCCGAAGGCCTGTTCTTTCCTGACACCTATCTGTTCGGCAAAGGCGCCAGCGATCTGGACATACTCAGGCGGGCTTACAAGGCGATGGACAGACAGCTTCAGGCGGCATGGCAGCAGCGGGCGCCGGACCTGCCTTATCGCAGCCCTTATGAGGCCTTGATCATGGCTTCGGTGATCGAGAAGGAAACCGGGCAAGCAACCGATCGCGCGCTGATCGGCGGCGTGTTCGTGAATCGCCTGCGCCTCGGCATGATGCTGCAGACCGATCCCTCGGTCATCTACGGCCTGGGTGAAAAATTCGATGGCAACCTGCGCAAGAAAGACCTGCTCGCCGATACGCCCCACAACACCTATACACGGACCGGACTGCCGCCGACGCCCATCGCCATGCCCGGCCAGGCTTCGCTGCTGGCAGCGCTGAACCCGGCGAAGACCCCGGCCCTGTATTTCGTCGCCCGCGGCGACGGCTCGAGCGAGTTCTCGCACACCATGGCCGAGCACGAACGCGCCGTGGCCAAGTACCAGCGGCGGGGGGGGCGCTGAGGTGCGCGGCAAGTTCATAACGCTGGAAGGCGTGGACGGCGCCGGCAAGAGCACCCACCTGGACTGGATCGCGGGTCGCCTGGAAGCCGCAGGAAAGAAAGTGACGGTAACGCGGGAGCCGGGAGGCACGCCCCTCGGGGAAGAATTGCGCAAGCTGTTGCTGGCACAGCCGATGCACCTCGAGACCGAGACCCTGCTCATGTTCGCAGCCCGGCGTGAACACCTGGACCAGGTGATCCTGCCGGCGCTGGCGGGAGGACGCTGGGTGCTTTCCGACCGCTTTACCGACGCCACGTTCGCCTATCAGGGTGGCGGCCGCGGGCTGGATCCGGGCAGAATCGAAAGCCTGGAGAACTGGGTCCATCAGGGTCTACAGCCCGACTTGACGCTGGTTTTCGACCTTTCGGTCGAGGAAGCCAAGCGCAGGCGCATGGCGGCCACCGCAGCGCCCGACCGTTTCGAGCAGGAAAACCTGGATTTCTTCGCCCGGGTGCGCGCGGTATATCTGGCGCGTGCCGCCCGCTACCCGCAGAGAATTCGGCTAATCGACGCTAGCCAGACCGTGAGTGAAATTCATAAATCACTTGAAGAAATTCTTATAACAGCATGTCAATAAATTACTTTCCGTGGCAGGAGGAGGTGTGGAATCGGCTTGCCGACATGCACGGGCGTCTGCCTCACGCGTTGCTGTTCCACGGCCGCCCGGGCATAGGCAAACTGCATCTGGCTGAGGTCCTGGCTCAGTCGCTGCTGTGCGAAAACCAGGCAAAACATCGCCTCGCCTGCGGCGCGTGCCCTGCATGCGGCTGGTTTGCCGCGGGCAACCATCCCGATTATCGGCTGGTTCAGCCTGAAGTCCTGTCGCCCGTGGAAGAGGATGCGGAAGCCGAGGAGGCAAGCGAAGAGGGCAAGAAAAAGCCCAGCAAGCAGATCAAGATCGAACAGATTCGCGCGCTGAGTGATTTCCTCAATGTGGGTTCGCATCGCAACGGCTACCGGGTGGTGCTGATCTACCCGGCCGAAAGCATGAATCCCGGCTCTGCCAACGCCCTTCTGAAAAGCCTGGAGGAACCGTCGGCAGGGGTGATTTTTCTGCTGGTGTCGCATCAACCGAGAAAGCTGCTGGCAACCGTGCGCAGCCGCTGTCACGCGCTGGCGTTATCTTTGCCGCCGCGCGCATTGTCGTTGCGCTGGCTGCAGGAGCAGGGGAGCAAAGCCACGCCGGCCACGCTGGCGTTCGCCGGCGACGCGCCGCTGGAAGCAGCTTCGCTGCCGGATGACGAGGCGGACACACGGCGCAGGCTGTTCGACCTGCTCGGCCAACCGGCAACGAGCGCGCTAAGTCTGGCCGATTTCTGCCAGCGCCTGCAACCCGGCCCGGTAGTGGACTGGATGCTCAAGTGGACCTACGATCTCGTCGCCATGGCGAGCAGCGGCAAGACGCGATACAACATCGATCAGGAACACAAGCTGACCCATCTCGTCCAGACGATGCCAACCCTGAAGCTGTTGCGTTTTTACAGCGCGTTGTCGTCGATGAAAGCCATTTCGGAGCACCCTCTGAACGCCAGGCTGTTCTTCGACGACCTGTTCATCGCCTACAAAGAGATAAGCTAGATCTGCCATGCTGATCGATTCGCATTGCCATATCGACTTCGAGGAATATGCCGGCCGGATCCCGCAAATCCTCGAAGACATGGCGCGGAATCAGGTAACGCACGCCTTGTGCGTGTGCGTCAATCTCGCCGATTTTCCACGGGTTTTGGCTCTGGCCGAGAGCCATTCCCAACTTTTCGCCTCGGTGGGCGTGCATCCGGACCAGGTCGAGGATGCCAGCCCGAAGGTGAATGACCTTGTCGAGCGCGCACGGCACGCGAAAATTGTCGCGATCGGCGAAACCGGCCTGGATTACTTTCGCCAGAACGGTGATCTGGAGTGGCAAAGAGCGCGTTTTCGCACGCATATCCGCGCCGCGCGCGAGTGCGGCAAGCCTTTGATCATCCACACCCGCGAGGCCGGCGAGGATACTTTGCGCATCATGCGCGAAGAGGGCGCCAGCCAGACCGGTGGAGTAATGCACTGCTTCACTGAGACCCTGGAGTTGGCCCGAGCCGCAATCGAGCTCAATTTCTACATTTCCTTTTCGGGTATCGTCACCTTCAAGAATGCCCTTGCCATCAAAGAAGTCGCGAAAAGCGTGCCTCTGGAGCGGATGCTGATCGAAACCGATTCACCTTATCTGGCGCCGGTGCCGCAACGCGGGAAAACCAACCAACCCGGCTGGGTCAGGCATGTAGCCGAGGAGATCGCCCGCCTGCGCGGGATCTCCCTGGAAGCCGTAGCCGAGGCGACTAGCGCCAATTTTTTCAGGCTTTTCAAGCCTGATTTAACATTATAAATCACTTTAAATAGATACTATATGATATTGAGAATATTTACAATAATTGCGCTAATGCTTCAGGCTTCATGGGCTGCTGCGGACTCTTATGACGACCTGCTCACCGCGATCAAGCTAAACGATATTCCGGCGGCGGAGGCGCTGTTTGCGAAGGGTATGGACGTAAATACCACGGATCCAAGCGCCAATACGCTGCTCATGCTTGCGGTTCGCGAGAACCACATAGACCTGGTCAAGCGGCTGCTGGACAGGCAAGCCAAGGCCGGCGCCAGGAACCGTTACGGAGAAACCGCACTGATGTTGGCGGCGGCTAAAGGTAGCCTGGAAATGGTCAAACTACTGGTGGAACGAGGAGCCGCAATCAACCAGACGGGCTGGAACCCGCTGATCTATGCCGCCTGGCAAGGCAAAACGGATGTGGTCAAGTATCTCTTGGAAAAAGGCGCGGACATCGACGCCTTGTCGCCGAACGGCATTTCGGCGTTGATGATGGCGGCCCGTGGCGGCCACTTCGATACGGTCAAACTGCTGCTGTGGGAGGTCGCCGATCCGAACATCAAGAGCGAGTCTGGAATCACGGCCTTGGCGTGGGCCCTGAAGGCGGGGAATACCGAGATTGCGGACTTGCTGAAACAGGCCGGAGCAAAGGAATAACCCCCTGATTCCCTATTAGCTCTTATTTAACATAATACACATA
>Ga0097691_1000878_pt1 | contig 24013 bp, 24 predicted proteins | sample NGESurdeep072012_8_FD_72858 | JGI IMG/M metagenome (GOLD analysis project Ga0097691, IMG submission 72858) | Arctic peat soil microbial communities from Barrow, Alaska - NGEE Surface sample 210-1 deep-072012 | ecosystem: Environmental > Terrestrial > Soil > Wetlands > Peat ... | reverse complement strand
AGGGGACGCTTGGTTCTGTTGACATCGTCGAAATGAGTTCTGTCCGCCGCGAGAGATTGGCCTGATTCTGCACCGCAACTTGCACTCATTACCTGTTCACGGTACCGTCTCTTACGTAAGAGCGAACCCGCGAGGCCACACTGAAGATCATCCCAACGCTGGTCTGTGCCGCACTTGCGCTGCACGCGGTGCGCGCCGGCGCACAGGGCAGCATTGCCGGCACGGTCTACGACTCGCTGAGCACGCACGCGCCGCTCGCGAACGCGACCGTCGTGCTGGTCGAGCGGTCGCGGTACGCCACCACCGACGCGCACGGGTATTTCCAGATCGACAGCGTGCCCGACGGCCGCTATACGATCGGGATCATGCACCCGGTGCTCGACTCGCTTGACCTGACGGCGCCGGTAGTCGCGGTCGATGTGACCGGAGGACTGCGGACGACCGTGGCGCTGTTTACGCCGGGCCCGGCGGCGGCGTACGCGCGCATCTGCCCGGACGCCTATGCAGCGGAGACCGGCCTGGTCGTCGGTCGCGTCCATGATGTGGACGACCGGTCACCGCTGGCGGACGCCACGGTCACCACGGACTGGACGGAGTACACGATCGCGGCCGGCCACGTGGCCGGGCACCGCGTGCACGACACGGCCCGGACCAATCTTCAAGGCGTGTACTTGCTCTGCGGCGTGCCGACCACCGTGCCGCTCGACGTGCACACGGAACTCGCCGGCTTCAGCGCCGGCCCCACGCCGCTGTTGCTGAACGATCGCCTGATCGGCCGCCTCGACTTCGCGCTCAGCCGGCGGGACAGTGCGGCGCGCGCCGTCGCGATGGGTGACTCTTCCACGAGCGCGGCCAGCCCGCTCGGCACCGCGTCGCTGCGCGGGACGGTGGTTCGCGGCGACGGCCGGCCGATGCGCGATGCCGTCGTCAGTGTCCTCGGCACGCCACGATCGGCCCACACGGACGGCGATGGCGCGTTCAGAATCGATCACATCCCGGCCGGCACGCGCACCATCGAGGTCCGGTCGGTCGGCCTGTTGCCGATGACCGTGTCCATGGACTTCGCGACGAACGCCGCGCGCGATACCACCCTGTCGGTCAGCCGGCAGGCGCAGCCGCTGAAGCCGGTCGCCGTCAAGGAAAGTGCGATTCTGCCATCATGGATGGAGAGGAGCGGCTTCGAGACGCGGCGATTGCAGGGAATGGGCGCCTTTGTGACCGAACAGGATATCAAGCGGCACACCTTTTCCGAGCTCATCTCGGTGCTCGAGGGGGTCAGGGGCATACACGTCGAATATGGCGGACAGGGAGGCCGCGGCTGGGGAACTCCGTTCCTCCTCGGCGTCACGAGTATCCAAGGCAAAAACGGCGTGCGCTGCCTGCCGAATTATTTTCTCGATGGCGTTCGTTTCCCGGACGACTTCGCCCAGTTGAGTGGCTTAGCGTACCCGGAAGCGATCAAGGGGATCGAAGTGTACTCCAACCCGGGCACCATCCCGGCGCAATACGACCTCACCTCGTCGACGGGTTGTGGTTCGATAGTTATCTGGACGCGCTAGGCGGTGACCGTCGGGATCTCGCCTGGCGTCCCGTGATCCCCGCTGGAGGAAAACCGATGCCGTTCAGTGCCGCGCTCCGCCGTGCCGCGCCGGCTATCACGCTCGTCGCGCTCGTGGCTTCCGTGCCGCTCACCGCTGCCGCGCAACGCGGCCGCGGCGCCGACACCGCCGCCATCGCGGCCGTGAAGGCCAGCTACCGCAAGCTCGAAGTGCGCATCCCCATGCGCGATGGCGTGAAGCTCTTCACGGCGCTCTACATCCCGCGCGACACGACGCGAAACCATCCGTTCCTCATGAGCCGCACGCCGTACGGCATCGGCGCGCCCAACCCCGACGAGTATCGCGCTTCCCTCGGGCTCGGGCAGGAGTACATGGACGCGGGGATGATCTTCGTCTACCAGGACGCGCGCGGGCGGTTCTACTCCGAGGGCGAATACACGGAGATGACGCCGCACAAGGACTCGAAGAAAGACAGCAAGGACGTGGACGAGTCCACCGACTCGTACGACACCATCGACTGGCTCGTGAAGAACGTGCCGCACAACAACGGGCGCGCCGGCATCTACGGCACGTCGTACCCGGGGTTCTACACCACGGCGAGCTGCATCGACCCGCACCCCGCGCTCAAGGCCTGCGCGCCGGGATCGCCGATGACCGACATCGCGATGGGCGACGACGAATATCACAACGGTGCTTTCTACTTAGGTGCGAACTTCTCGTTCTATCAGGGATTCGGCCGTACGCCGCGCAATCCCGCACTCGGCCCCGATCCGCGCTACGACCCGGCGGCCGCCGGCAACGACGCGTACAAGTTCTTTCTCGACATGGGTCCGATCGGGCCGGGCACGCGCAAGTCGATGCCGCCCGAGAACGCGCCGCTCTGGAATCTCGTGCTCGCGCACCCGAACTACGACGCGTTCTGGCAGGCGAGAAACATCCGGCCGCACCTGAAGAAGGTCGCGCCGGCGATGCTCGAGATCGGAGGGTTCTACGACGCCGAGGACTTGTTCGGCCCGTTCGGAACGTTTCGCTCGATCGAGAAGCTCTCGGGAGGCGCCGGCAACCACCTCGCGATCGGACCATGGTCGCATGGCGGCTGGGCGCGCGGCGACGGCGACGCGCTCTTCACGCTGCACTGGCAGACGAAGACGGGGCCCTGGTTCCGCGACTCGGTGGAGTTCGCGTTCTTCATGCACCATCTCGCCGGCGGGCCCGACCCGAAGCTTCCGAAGGTGCTGATCTTCCGCACGGGCGCGGACAAGTGGGACCGGTACGATGTGTTCCCGCCGAAGTCGGCGGTGAAGAGGTCGCTGTATCTGCAGCCCGGCGGCAAGCTCGCGTTCAAGCCGGCCACCACACAGGGCGCGGGCCCGGCGGCGCAGTACGACGAGTACATCAGCGACCCCGCGAACCCCGTGCCGGTGGTTGGCCGGCCCGACGCGAACGGGATGCCGCGCGACTACATGGTGGGAGACCAGCGATTCGCGTCGCAGCGCGCGGATGTGCTCGCGTACATGTCCGACGTGCTCACGGATGATGTCACGTTCGCCGGCCCGGTGTCACCGGTGCTCCACGTATCGACGAGCGGAACAGATGGTGACTTCGACGTAAAGCTCATCGACGTATGGCCGGACGACGCGCCGAACTGGCCGGGCGACACGAGCGGGTTCAGGGTCGCGGGCTACCAGCAGATGGTGCGCGGAGAACCGTTCCGGGGGAAATTCCGCCGGAGTTTCGCGAAGCCCGTGCCGTTCATTCCGGGTCGGCCCGACTCGCTGCGCTTCGACATGCCGGACGTCAACCACACGTTCAGGAAAGGGCACCGGATCATGGTGCAGGTCCAGAGCTCCTGGTTTCCGCTCACGGACCGGAATCCACAGACGTTCGTGCCGAACATCTTCGAGGCCGGCGCGGCCGATTTCGTAAAGGCGACGATGCGGGTGTATCACACAGCCGCGCGAGCATCGCGAATCGAGGTGATGGTCCTGAAGTGAGCGAAGGGTCGTCGGACTTCACTCTTGAGACAGAGGAGAAATCAGAGCCCCAGGCCCGGCGGCACTCACTTCGCGGCGAAGGCTTTCTTCCTCTCTTTCGTCTCACGTTCCAGCCGCCCGCACATCAGGTCGCACATCTTGAGCACGTCACGGTCGGCCAAGGAATAGTGGGTGTACAGTCCTTCCTTCCGCCGCGCCACGAGTCCGCACGACAGCAACTGCTGCAGGTGTTTCGAGAGGTTGGCCTGGCCGATCCCCGTCGCCTCGACGAGTTCGGAAACGGTGTGCTCCCTGAGGCGCAGGACGTGCAGGATCTGCAATCGGTTCGGTTCGGCGAACGCCCTGAAGCGCTCGGCGACGAGCGCGAACAGCTCCGGCGTCATGCGGGCAAGCGACATCTTCCGGTCTCCTCGGCGCATAGGATCGACTGCATCACAAGATAGTAATGCAGCTGAATTGCGGCGACGGCCGCTTAGCGCGCCCCCGTGCATCCGAAGAGGCCGAACCGGCCGAGCACCCTCTCGAGCGGACAGAACCCGGTGAAGCTCGACTGCAGCAGGTTGATGCCGACGAACCCGGTAAACAGGTACCACCACGGCGACACGAACCAGCCGAGAGCGACCGAGAGAATGACGAACGCGCCGGCAAAGCGGCGAATGACGAGGTCGTTGCACATGTCGTTGATCCTCAGATGGAAGGTTTGGTTGGAAGGACGACGACGTGGAGCGCATCCGACGGTGCGTCCGCGCCGCGCCGCTTGAGCTCCCAGTAGAGCAGCGGCACGACGATCATGGTGAGTCCGGTGGCGACGACGGCGCCGCTCATGAGCGCCACCGCGAGGCCCTGGAAGATGGGGTCGAGCACCATCACGAGACCGCCGACCACCACGGCGGCGGCGGTGAGCGCGATCGGGCGGAAGCGGACCGCCCCCGCTTCGAGCACGGCCTCCCGCAGCGAGCGCCCCCTGGCTTCGGCGAGCTGAATGAAGTCCACGAGCAGGATGGAGTTGCGGACGATGATGCCCGCGAGGGCGATCATTCCTATCATCGACGTCGCCGTGAAAAAGGCGCCCGTGATCGCGTGCCCCGGCAGGATGCCGATGAGTGTGAGCGGAATGGGGGCCATGATCACGAGGGGGATGGTGAAGCTCTGGAACCATCCCACGACGAGCACGTAGATGAGCACCAGCACGATCGCGAACGCGATGCCGAGATCGCGGAACACTTCGATCGTGACCTGCCACTCCCCGTCCCACTTGATGGCGGTCTCGTCGAGGCGGTCGGGCTGGACGGCGTTGTAACGGGCGATCGACGCTCCGCGCACGCGGATCGCGTCGAGCTTGCGGTTCATCGCCAGTATGGCGTACACGGGCGATTCGATCGTGCCAGCCACATCGCCGGTCACGAGAATCATCGGGCGCTGATTCCGGCGCATGCGCACATCTTCGCGCACCGTCGTCTCCAGCCGGACGAACCGGGCCAGCGGCAGCGGACCACTCGCGGTGGCGACGGGGACCATCAGCAAGGCTTCACGCGAGGAGCGCTGCTCGAGTGCGAAGCGAGGCCGGATGGACACGGCATTCTTCGCTGTCGGCGATGCGATGAGGCCGGCGTTCGTTCCCGAGAGGGCCATCGCGAGCGTCTGCGCGATCTGTTCCACGCTCGCCCCTGCCGACGCCGCGAGAACGCGATCCACCCGGTACACCTCGGTGGCCTGTGGCGCGACGACGGACCAGTCGACGTCCACTACACCGGGTGTGCTCTCGAACACCTGCTTCACCGCACGCGCCGCTTCGAGGCGCGCGCTGTCGTCGGCTGCGTACACCTCGGCAACAAGGGTCGAAAGCACCGGCGGGCCGGGCGGGATTTCCGCGACCTTGGCCGACGCGCCGTAGCGGCGGGCGATGGAGTCGATCGCCGGCCGGATCGCGACGGCGATCTCGTGGCTCTGGCGCCTGCGGTCGGACTTGGGTTTCAGGTTCACCTGCACATCGGCGACGTTCGCGCCCCTGCGCGTGAAGTAGTGCCGCACCAGCCCATTGAAGTTGAACGGCGCCGACGTGCCGGCGTAGGTCTCGGTGCTCACCACTTCCGGCACACCTCGCACTCGCGCCGCGACTTCCTGCGCGAGGGCGTTGCTCGTCTCGAGCGTGGCTCCGGCGGGCAGATCGAGGATGACCTGAAACTCACTCTTGTTGTCGAACGGCAGCATCTTCACCTGGACGGCGCGCACGCCAAGAAGACCGATGCTCGCAAGAAGCAGCGCGGCGATGATGACATAGAACACCGTTCGGCGCCCTGGCTGGTCCATCAGCGGCGTCATGATCCGTGAGTAGAGGCCGGCGAAGCGGCCTGTCTCCTCCTCTTCATGGGCACGATCGTGCGGTGCCGATGCAGCCACGTGGCCGCGCAACAGCCGAAGGGCGAGCCAGGGCGTCACCATGAACGCGACGCCAAGCGAGGCCAGCATCGCCACCGATGCGCCGACGGGAATGGGTCTCATGTACGGACCCATCATGCCCGAGACGAATGCCATCGGCAGGATCGCCGCGATGACGGCGAATGTCGCGAGGATCGTCGGGTTTCCCACTTCGTCCACAGCGTCCACCGCGGCGATCTCCGGCGGACGGTCGCCCATTCGAAGGTGGCGGTAGATGTTCTCGACGACCACGATTGCATCGTCGACGAGGATTCCGATCGAGAAGATGAGCGCGAAGAGTGTGATGCGATTGAGCGTGTAGCCCATCGCGTAATACGTGAAGAGCGTCAGCGCGAGGGTGACCGGCACCGCGACGAGGACGACGAGCGCCTCGCGCCAGCCGAGGAAGATCCAGATGAGCACCGTCACGGAGAGCGTGGCGATGAGCAGGTGCAGGATCAGCTCACGCGCTTTCTCTCCGGCCGTCTCGCCATAGTCGCGCGTCACGGTCAGTTCTACGCCGGCGGGTATGATCCGCGCCCGCGATGCGTCGACACGCTGGAGCACGGCCCGTGTCACGGCGGTGGCGTTTGCACCGTTGCGCTTCGCGGCGCTGATCGTGACGGCGGACTCGCTCGGCTTGTCCTTTTCGGCGTGCGACACGTACTGCGTGGCTTCGCCGTAGCCGTCGCGCACGTCGGCCACGTCGCGGACGGCGACCGGCACGCCGCCGCGGACGGCAACGATGACGGATCCGACATCCGTGGCGCTGGTGAGCGGTGCGCCAACCTCCACGCGCACCGTCGCGCCGGCGGCAGCGAACTCGCCGGCCTGGAGCCGCGCGTTGGCGCCACGGAGCGCCATCACCACTTCGCCCGGTGTGACGCCGCTCGCGGCAAGACGAGCCGGCGACAGCGTGACGAGCATCTCGCGCGGCTCGCCGCCGATGACGCGCGTATCCGCGACGTCAGTCACGGTGCGGATCTCGTCCTCGACATGGACCGCGACTTCCCGGAGCGCGTTGGCGCTCGCGCTGGACGAGTGGAGCGTGAGCGCGAGCACCGGCACGTCGTCGATGGAATGGGGCTTCACGATCGGCGGCAGCGCGCCGGCGGGTGCCTGGTCCGCATCGGAGAGAAGCTTCGCGTGCACCTTGACGACGCTCGCCTCCTGATTCTCGCCGACCTTGAAGCGCACGGTCACCATCGCGAAGCCGTCACCCGACATCGCGTAGACGTGCTCCACGCCGCTCAGTGCTTGCATCCGCCGCTCGATGGGGCGGGTGACGAGGTTTTCCACTTCGGCCGGACTTGCCCCGGGCATCGCCGCGATGACGTCCACCATCGGGACGGAGATCTGCGGCTCCTCCTCGCGCGGCGTGGCGGCGATGCCCAGCGCGCCGAGCGCGAGCGCGGCGATGATGATCAGCGGCGTGAGCTTGGAGTTGAGAAAAGCGCCGGCGACGCGGCCGGAAATGCCCATGCTCACGCGCCCTTCCCGCGTGGCACCAGCACCAGCTCGCCGACTCGCACGCCGGAGAGGATTTCGATCAGCGATCCGACCCGGCTCCCGGCCTTCACCCATCTCAGATCGAATCCGTTGCCCGCGCGCACCCGGACACCGACCAGGTCGCCCTCGCGAACGATCGCGTCGGCGGGCACGAGCAGCGCGTGGCGCGTTCCCACCCGCACGGCGAGTGTCGCCGGTGCGCCGGCTGCCAATGCAAGCGCGGAGTTGGAGACGATGGCGTTGATGGTATAGACACCGCCGGCAGCCGAGGGCACCACGCCTTCCACCGTGGCATGCGCGGCGCGACCGTCGACCGTGGCATCGAGCGGCGTGCCGCGGACCAGCGCGCGGGCGACATCCGGCGTCGCGGTCGCGGCGAGTCTCAGGCGCGACGCATCCTGAATGGTCGCGAGGGGCATTCCCGGCGCGGCAAAGGCGCCCGGATCGACGAAGCGGCGCGTGACGATACCGGCGAACGGCGCGCGGACGACGGCGTAGTCGCGCACGGATTCCACTTCGGCGCCGCTGGCGTTCGCGGCGCGAAGGCCGGCCTCGGCCTGCACCAGCCCCGTTTCAGCAGCGTCGAGCGCTGCCTTCGGCGCGGCGCTATCGGCGTAGAGACGGCGAATGCGCGCCGCCTGCACGGCCGCGTTGTCGCGCGTCGCGCTCGCGGCGGCGACGGCGGCCGCAACCTGCGCCGCCTTGGCATCCACCTCGCGCGCGTCGATGCGAACCAGCGGCTGGCCGCGCGTCACCGGGTCACCCTCGTGCACGAACACTTCCGCGACCGTTCCCATCAATTTCGTCGCCACGGTTGCCTGCTGCACCGGCTCCGCGACGCCGTCATAATAGATCGTCGAGGGGATGACGGAGTCCCGGACGGCGACGGTCGAGCCCGCCGTGCTGTCAGCGGCGACCGGTTTTTGATCGGAGCGTGAAGGTGAACAGGCGGCGAGCGCGGAGAGCAGTGCTATCGTGACGCTCCCCCATGCCGGGTGGAACAGGCTGGCGCGATTCATCGGGGAACGTCCTCTGAGGTTGGGCGGTTGGAAGCGGGACTCTCCAGGAGAGCGACGGCACCGGGGTCGAGACCGAGGGCGAGTCGCCTCGAAGCGAGCGCGACGACCACGTCATAGCGCGCCTTGGCGAGTGCCGTGGCGGTGTGGACCTCGGCGGCTGCGGCGTCCAGCAACTCGACGACGGTGGCGAGTCCGCCGTCGTATCGGCGACCAACGATGCGATGCGCGTCCATCCCTTGGGCAGCCGAGTGTTCGGCAATGGCGAGCCGGCCGAGTGCGACGCGCAAGTCGGAGAGGGTCCGCTCCGATTCGAGACGTGCGTTGGCCGTGGCGCCGTCGGCCATCGCGCGGGCACCGGCGGCGCGCGCTTGTGCGCCGCGCTGTTCGGCAAGCTCGGAGGCGCCACTGAACGGCGACCACGAGGCCATCACACCCGCGGTCCAGTTGCGCTCACCCGCGAACAAACGCCCGGGATCGTTCCAGTCGGTGCGGGCGAACGCGTTGAGACGGGGCAGCAGGAGTGCTCGCGTGCGCAGAACGTCAGCACTGGAGGCCTCGGCGCCCAGCCTGGCGGCGTCGACGTCGGCGCGGGCCTCGGGCGCGATGATCGTGTCGGCCGCGGCGAACGCGCGAAGTGCCGCGGCCGCGGGGATGGTGCCTGCCGGCTCGACTGACGAGTTGCCGTCACCACCGATGAGCACCGCGAGGCCACGCCGTGCGAGTGCGGCGTCGGCGCGCGCGCCGATCAGATCGGCCTCGAGCTCGCCGGCCTTCACGTCGGCGAGCATCGCGTCGCTCGGCGTGACCACGCCGTTGCGTGCCAGCGACTCCGCGTCCCTGACGTGGGCGCGCGCGGCGCGTACGGCGGCGTCCAGGGTCGTGACGCGCTCGGTGGCGAGTACGGCACCATAGAATGCGCGGACGACATCGGCGCGGGTGGAGAGACGCGTCCACGACTCCGACGCGCGGGCGGCACTTGCACCACGCATCGTGGCCGTTCGCGCGATCCAGGCGTCGGCGTTCAGCAGGGGCAGCTCGAGCACGAGCCCGCCGCCGTAGTTGGTGACCGGCGCCGGGAAGTTGAGTCGCGATGGATCGAAGTCGGCCTGTGCGATACGGCGCTGCCGCAGTTCGGTCCCGAAGGCGCCGATCGGGTCGTCGGTGCGGACGATACTCGCTTCGACGCGAGCGGAGGGAAGGATGCCGTGCAGCGGGGCGATGGCCTGGGCATCGCGGGCCGAGCGATCGCCGGCGGCTACGCGATTGGCGACGGCGCGGGTGTCGGCGGCCCGCAACGCGTCCGCAAGGCGGAGTTGCGCGCGCGCCGGGCTCGCGGCGACGGCCGCGATGAGCGGAATCAGGAGGAGCGGAGTGAGGCGCATGGTGGCGGGGCGGGTGTGGCCGGGAAATGGAATAACTATATAAGTATATAGACATATACTTGTGGATGCAAGGCGCTCCATCAACGCCTGCCGCGTGACGCCGGGTCGGCGTCTGGTCCGCCTCGCGCCCCAACCATGCTGGTTATGTTTCGCTGGACGGCCATACAGCAGGGCGAGTTCCTGAACGCACGCAGTCGAAACCCGCAGCCCGCTCCCGAACCTGCGTCACCGGAGATTTCATGATCGCGCACAACACCCGCTACGGTTTTGGCGCGACCCTGCCGCTCGACTACGAGCGCGCGGTCGAGCGAACCCGCGAGGAGCTCGCCAAGGAGGGGTTCGGCATCCTCACCGAGATCGACGTCCGCGCCACGTTGAAGAAGAAACTCGACGTCGAGGTCCGCCCCTACATCATCCTCGGCGCATGCAATCCGCCGTACGCTCATCGCGCGCTCGCCGCGGATCCCGACATCGGACTGCTCCTTCCGTGCAATGTCGTCGTGTACGCCGGCGATGCGCCGCATACCAGTGTCGTCGCCGTGATGGATCCGGTCGCAGCCTTCGAGTTGACCGGTAACGAGGCCGTGCGCCCGATCGCCATGGAGGTGCGCACCCGCCTCGAACGCGTGCTCGCCGCAGTGGCGGGAGGGTGACCATGACCGCTCCGGAACCGAAAGCCATCCAGGATTACTATCCTGACGATTTCGCCACGTGCTACGGCTGCGGGCGCCTGAACGCGCAGGGCCTCCATGTGCGTTCCGTTTGGGATGGCGACGAGACGGTCGCGCGCTTCACGCCGCGCCCGGAACACATGTCCATGCCCGGGTTCGTCTACGGGGGGCTCCTCGCCTCCCTGGTCGACTGCCATGCGATGGGAACCGCTGCGGCGGCGGCCGAACGCGCGGACGGCCGCGAGATCGGAGAGGCACCGGCGCCCCGCTTCGTCACCGCGTCACTTCACGTCGAGTACCTCAAGCCGACACCGCTTGGACACGAACTCGAGCTTCGCGCCCACGTGACGATCGCCACCGCGCGAAAGTCGGCGGTCACCGTCACGGTGGCCTCGCGTGGCACGATCACCGCGCGGGGAGAGGTCGTGGCCGTACGGATCCCGGCGTCGATGACCGGAACGGGTTCGGGTGTGAACCCGTAGGCAGAGTGGCCGGAGCGCCGGCCCCCACGGAAATCGCACGGTCCAGCGCGTCCAGGTGCTGGGACCTGAGCACACGCCGCCCGTCCGCCGAGAGCAGGTACGCGACGAACCGTTCCGCGAGCGCGCGGTTTTCGGCCTGCACCGGAATCGTCAGCGCGAACAGGATCGGCGCGCCGCGTATGGTCAGCGTGTCTCCCCGCCGCTTCCCCAGCACGCGCGTTTCGGCATGCGAGTACGCCACGCTGTCCGCTGGAGTGCCGAGATCGATCTCGTCGGGCAGCTTCACGAACTTGAGGCCGTCGTTCTCGGCGAGATTCTGGTAGGTCCAGATGTAGTCGAGCTCGTGTGTCTGCAGGAGCGCGACCTGATCGGCCTCGCGCGGGCGAATGTTTCGCTCGGGCGCCGCCGCGAGCAGCCGCGCGGACAGCCCGCGGTCGCGATAGTGCCGCTCGGCGAGCTGCATCGTGAGCAGCGCGCGATAGCCGGAGGGATCGGTGTTCGGATCGGCGCGCCCGACTTCGACGCCGGGCTGCGTGATCACCGTGCGCCAGTTCTCTCCGTTGATCCGCGCCGCACCGCGCGAACTGGCGGTGTACGCCAGCACGATGCGGTTGCGCGCGAAGAGCGCGTACCAGCGCACGTACTGCGGCATCAGCAACTGCGGAAAGACCTCCGGGTCGGCGAGGAGCACCACATCCGGCGTTCGACGAAGCTCGGTCAGCCGGCGTGCAATCTCGAGACTCGCGCCGGGCTCGAGCTCGTACTTCGCGCCGGTGCGGGCGGCGAAGCTGTCGAGCACGGCGCGCATCGGGCGCGTGATCGACGCGGCGTTCATCACCGAGAGTATTCCCGGGGTCGCGAGGTGGAACGCATCGCGGGCCGGCGCCTCGCTGGACCTGAACGCCGATGCGACGCCGACGAGCGCCAACGAAACGATGATGGCACGCCGCGCCTTTGAGAATTCTCCGCGCCTCTTCAACACAGATGGACCGCGGTTGCCTTGAACGTGAAGAAGGCCGTATCGCCAATGCGGAGCGCGAGCTCGTTGGCCGAGTACGTGGTGAGCGCCGCGACGAGGGTCGCGCCGTTGACCTCGATCGTGACGCGCCAGAGTGGCCCGACCGACGCGATCTCCGTGACGGCTCCCTCGAACTGATTCCTCGCGGAACTGGGCGCCGGTGACGTACGCGCGATCAGGATTTCCTCCGCGCGGATGATCGCGTGGCACGGCCCCGCCGTGGCCGCGCCGGCGACGTGGATCGCGAGCCGTCCGCTGTGGAACACCGCGGCACCGTCCTCGATCGTCACGCCTCCCGCGAAGATGTTCTCGGCGCCGAGGAACTCCGCGACATACGGCGTCTTCGGGTGCCGGAACACGTCGGCAGGCTCGCCGCTCTGCAATACCCGGCCGGCATCGAGCAGGACCGCCACGTCACCGAGCGATCCGGCCTCCGCGAAATCGTGGGTCACGTGCAGTGTGGTGAGGCCCCATTCGCGATGAATCGCCCGGACTTCACGCCGGGCGGCGGCACGCCGAGGCGGGTCGAGTGCAGAGAATGGCTCGTCGAGCAGCAGCAACCCGGGACGGCGCGCCAACGCCCTCGCGAGCGCAACGAGCTGACGCTCACCTCCGCTCAGCGAGCGCACGGAGCGCGCGTAGAGGGCGTCCACTCCGAAACGTCGTGCGATCGTGTTGGCGAGCGCGGCGTCGGTTGCTCCGTACATCACGTTCTGCTCGACGGAGAGATGCGGGAAGAGGAAGCCGAGCTGGTAGACGAGCCCGATGCCGCGTGCGTCGGCCGCCTCGCGGGTCGCATCGCGCCCGTTCAGCGTGAGCAGTCCGCCGGTCTGGGGCAGGAGTCCGGAGATCACCTCGAGCAGCGTCGTCTTGCCGGATCCGGTGGGGCCGATCACGACGCCGTACGCGCCGCCAGGCACGTCGAATGAGACGTCCTCGAGCGAAAACGCGCCGACGCGCGCACGAAGGGCGGCCGCGGAGATCATGCGACCGCCCGCTCGTCGCCCATGCGAAGCGCGCGCAGCGCCGTCAGCGGAATGAGCGAGAGCACGACGAGCGCGGCCGCGACCGGCAGCGCCTCGCTGAGCCCGAATCCGGTGAACCGGTCGTACGCGAGCACGCTCACGACCTTCGGATTGTACGCGAGAATCACGATCGCACCGAACTCGCTGACGGCGCGCGCCCACGTCACGACGCCCGACGCAATCAATCCACGCGCGGCGAGCGGGAGCGTCACGCGCCGAAATGCGCGCCACGGCGAATCGCCGAGTGTGCGCGCGACGCCCTCGAGGCGAACGTCCACACGCGCGAACGCTTCGCGCGCGCCGCTCACGAAGAGCGGGGCGGAGACGAAGAGCATCGCGGCGATGATGCCGAGTGGCGTGCCGACGATGCGCAGGCCGAGCGAGAGCAGGGAACCGCCGATGGCGCTCCCGCGGCCGAGCAGGAGGAGCAGCGCGATGCCGGCGACGGGATGCGGAATGAGCAGCGGAAGATCGAGCACCGCGGCGACGAGCGCGCGGCCGCGAAACGCGCGTCGCGCGAGCAGCCACGCCAGCGGTGCGCCGCCGAGCGCAGCGAGCAATGTGGCGGCGGTCGCGGTCAGCGCGGTGAGCGCGAGCGATTGCCGCAGTTCCGCGTCGCTCCAGAGTCGCGCCGCGCCCTGGGGGCCGGCCGCCGCGACGAGACGCACGACCGGGAGAACGAGGAAGAGCAGCAGCAGCGAGCTCGCTGCTGCCGCGCCAACACCTATCGCGTTAGAACGGCGCACGCATCGAGAGGATGATATTGTGATCGGAGGTGTGGAACTGTGAGACGGCGATCTGCACACCGGCGCCGAAGGTGAACCCGACGCGATCCGTGATTCGCGTGCGTCCGATGACCACTCCCGGCGTCACGAAAGTCTGTTCCTTTCCATCGTTCTTGCCGCCGGAGAACCAGCTCCGATTGATCTCGAGCTCGGGCCAGATCTTCGAAAGTGCGTGCAACTGGAAGGTGTGATTCCACGTGTACGTCCTTCCAATGGACGAGGTGTTGCCCGCAGGTTCCGCTGCGCCGATCGTGCCCTGCATGTCGAAAGCTCCCCAACCTTTCCCGTACGCGAGAGTGGGCGTGATGATCGCCTTGGGCTGGCCGTTGCCGTACGAAGCCGAGGGGAGGGTGGAGCTGACGAAGGCCGTAAGGATATAGTTGCCGTGCTCCTCGTTCGCGGAGAGCAGGCGGTATTTCACGAGCAGCTGAAAATCGCCCCAGCCGTCTTTCGTCGCGGGATTGTTGTGCACGATGTACGCCGGGATCGCGGCGATGATTTCGATGCGCTCGACCGGAATCAGTTCGAGTCCCTTGGTGTTGCCGTATGTCTCGGTGTATGGGCCACCCGGCTTCGGTTGCGACCAGTTCACGTCGTAGCGGACCTCCTGCTCGAGACGCGGCGTAGTGGTCGCGAGCGGCGTCAGCCAGTGCGGCTGTCCGGCTTTCGAGTGGTCGGAACGCCTGAGCCAGCGAGTCCAAAAGCCGTCGTGCTCATTGCTGGTGGACGAGGCTGTCTGCGCGGCGGCCGTGGCGGCGAACGCGATCAGGGTGAGGATGGGCAACAGGATGCGATGCGTCACGATACGCACGTCGGGAAGCCTCTGGACGGTCTGACCGTGGGATGCGTGCGTCCACACCCCACCTCGTTATGGCACCAAGTCCGCTAATATTAGCGCGTTAGGGACGTTTGGGGAATGTCACGTCCAATTCACGGGCCGCCCTGCAGTCGCTATCCAGCCTTTGCGATCATCACCTCCGTGGACTTCACCACCGCAAATACCTCATCGCCCACGCTGAGCCGCAGCCGCTCGGCCGACGAGCGCGTGATGATCGAGACGATTTCCTGATCCGCCACCTGCACTCGAACCTCGGCCATGACGCCGTCTGCGATGATTGACGAGATGCGACCGCGAAGCCGGTTGCGCGCGCTGATCTCGAGCGCGCCCATCGGGTCGTCGTCGCTCGCGGCCGGTGCCCGCGTGGCGAGAAGTTTCGAGCGCGAAAAGAGCCACTTGTGCCCGAAACGGGTTGCCGGAAGCTGGCCCGTGCGCGCGAGGTGCTGTACGCGCTTGACGTGCAGGTGAAGCAGCTTGGCGGCGTCGGCCGCCGTAATCAGGTCGTCCATGCGAATGATTCTACCATGGACGATGCCGCCGCGCGCCATGCCGGATGTGCACGGGTCGCTGAATACTCCTTGGACCCGTGCTAGAATGAGGTCACCCCCGGCATCGCGAGACCCATGAAAAAGAAGCCGCTTCAGCTCGCCCGCGTGTACCAGCTGCTCGAACCAGGACCGGTCGTTCTGGTGACGACCGCGCGCAAGGCCAAGCAGAACGTCATGACCATGTCGTGGCACACGATGATGGAGTTCGAGCCGCCGATCGTCGGATGCGTCATCAGCAATCGCGACTACACGTTCGAGATTCTGCGTTCGACGAAAGAGTGCGTGATCAACATTCCGACGGCGAAGCTGGCAAAGGAGGTCGTCGGCATCGGGAACGTGTCCGGCCGGACCGTCGACAAGTTCGAGAAGTTCGATCTCACTCGGCTTCCGGCGTCCCTCGTGCAAGCCCCGCTCATCGCCGAGTGCTATGCCAATCTCGAGTGCAGGGTCATCGATACGAGCATGGTGAGGAAATACAATTTCTTCGTCCTCGAGGTGCTCAAGGCGTGGATCGATCCCGGGCAGAAGAACCCGAGAACGATGCACCATCGAGGCAACGGCGTATTCATGATTGCGGGGAAGTCGATCCGGCTGCCCTCAAAAATGAAGTAAGGCCGCGGTCGTCAGGTTTTCATCGGCGCGTCCCGTGCTTCGGCTGTTGAAGCGCGACACGCACGCCGGCCGCCGTCACGCCGCGCACCTCGACCACTTTCGACCGCGACGTCGCGCCGCGCACGATCGTCACCGCGCGCTTCGCGACGCCGAGCGCTTTCGCGAGCACCTCGACGACCGCTTCGTTCGCCGCGCCCTCCACCGGCGGAGCGTTCACGCGAACGCGCAGCGCATCGCCGTGCACGCCGTCGACCCCGGCGCGGCTGGACCGCGGCTGGACGCGCACCGCGAATCGCGCGGCTGGCTCCGCACCGCCGCGTTCCGTGATCACGAGCGCGTCGAACTCGCTCACGATGTGCTCATACCAGCCTCGTGATGAATCCCTGCAGCAATCCCAGCAGGAACCACGCGACGATCGGCGTGATGTCCATCATGCCGATCATCGGAATGATCCGGCGCAGCGGCTTGAGGATGGGTTCGGTGAGCGCGTACGACCAGCGCCAGTACCACGCGCCCTGTCGCATCGGGATCCATGAGAGGAGCACCCGCACGATGAGCGCGATCTGGACCGCCGAGAAGACCCACGTGATCAGCAGGCGCGTGATCGCGCCCGGTCCGCCCGTCAGCGAGTAATACAGGAACGCGACCTGGGAGCGCGCGAAGCCGAGCAGCGAGAGGGCCACGATCCCGGCCAGCACCACGGCGCCGAGCGCCCACCACGGTGCGGTCGACGGCAGCCCGCCGGCGCGGACCACGCGGCGCTCGACCGGCTTGAGGAGCGGATCGATGGTCGTGCGCATGAAGCGCGCGACCGGACCGAACGGCGAGAGCTTCCGCGTCCGCACCATCCAGTCGAGCGTGCACAGCGCGGCGAGCACGGCCGCGACGCCGAAGAGCGCCACGCGGAGCGCGGCGAGCGAGGTGTCGAATGCGTTCAGGAACGGCTGCATCGTCTGATCAGACCGGCCGGCGCGGCGAGAAGATGAACCTCATGAACTTCGGCAGTGCGAGAAGTCGCTCGACCACGCTGCGACTATGCGCGACGCGCACGTACGCGTCGATCCCCTCTTGGTGCGCGGGAGAGTATCCGAACCACCACGCCTGCCGCCACGACGCAAAGCGGTCGATCACGGTCGCCTTCGTGCGCACGCACTCCTCGAGCCCGGCCTTGCCGTGTGTGCGCCCGATGCCGCTCTGTTTCACGCCGCCGTGCGGGACGTCCGCCATTCCGGCGGCCACCACCGCGTCGTTGATCACCACGCTCCCCGCCTCGATGCGCTGCGCCAACCGCGCAGCACGCGCGGTGTCGGCGCTCCAGATGCTCGCCGACAGCCCGAACTCGCTGGCGTTCGCGAGCGCGATGGCTTCTTCGGCGTCCTTCACTTTCACGATGGGAAGGAGCGGGCCGAAGGTCTCCTCGTGCAGCACACGCGCGTCGCTCGGCACGTTCGCGAGCACGGTCGGCGCGAAGAACGATCCGCTTCCCGGGGGAACCGCGGCCGGCGTCGCGGCGGTCGCGACGACGGCCGCGCCTCGCGAAACGGCGTCATCGCGCTGCGACTCGAGCGCGGCGACCGCATCGGCGCGGATCATCGGGCCGACGTCCGTCTCCGGTACGCCGCCTGCCCCGACCTTGAGTGCCCGCACGGCTTGGCCGAGCTCGGCAAGGAATGCGTCGTACGCCGGCGCCTCCACGTAGATGCGCTTGGGCGCCACGCACGTCTGCCCCGCGTTCGAGAACCTGCCCCATGCAATTCCACTGGCGGCGTGATGCACGTTCGCGTCCGCAAGCACGATTGCCGCGTCGCTTCCGCCGAGCTCGAGCGCGCAGGGAATCAGCCGCTCCGCACACTTCACGGCGACGCGCCGGCCGGTCTGCACGCTGCCGGTGAAGAAGATCTTGTCGACGGCCGCATCGCAGAGCGCCGCACCGGTGGACCCGTCACCCTGGAGAACCGCGAACACGTCGTGCGGAACTCCGGCTTCATGAAACAGCGATGCGAGCAGCTCGCCGGACTCCGGCGTGAACTCCGACGGCTTGAGCAGCACCGCATTGCCCGTGACGAGGGCGGGAATCACGACGCCCGCCGACAGCATGAACGGATAATTCCACGGCGAGATCACGCCGATGACTCCGAACGGCTCGTGTGCCACGCGGATGCGCTTGCGCTTCATCGCGAGCGGACCCGCGTTGAACCAGGGTGCGCGAAGGAACCGCGGCGTCTCGCGGGCGTAGTAATTCGCGAAATCGAGTGCGATCGCGATTTCGGAACCAATCGCTTCCGCCACGGGCTTGCCGTTCTCGCGCGTCAGCGCCTCGGCCACCTCCCGGCGGCGGCGAAAGAGGGACTCGTGAAACCGACGCAGCATCCGCACTCGCGCACCTACCGGCTCGCCGGCCCAGTCCTGCTGGGCGGCCTTCGCCTTGCGCACGGCCTCGAGCACGACATCCCGGGGCGTGGTCTCGAATCGCTTCCAAACCTGCCCGGTGGCTGGGTCCACGGACTCGACGGGACGGGTGGGGGCGGGTCGGGCGGACGGTGCCATCAGGGGTGCTCCTGCCGGGGTGGCTGGACGACAGTGGTCGGCGACGGGCGGGGAGCACAAAAGTGCGCCCATTTGGTGACGTGGCAGACCCTCTCGCGGGTACGTGTAAATGAAGCACGATTCACGGGTTGTGGGCAGGTCGGCGGTGGCGTACGACTCCTCAGCGGGATAATCTGCGGGAGACACCTCAGACCAACCGAGAGTCCGTGAACGAAATCAACGCTTCGGTGCCCCTCAGGGCGAAACGGGGTGAAGAACAGGCCTTCATCGAGATCGTGGAGTTCTATTATCCACGATGCCTGCGTTTCGCGCGGAACATGCTGTCGGACGACCAGGACGCCGAAGAAGCAGTGCAGGACGCTTTCGTGCGAGTGCACGACAGCTTCCACCGGTTCCGTGAAGAGGCGCGGTTCGATCCGTGGCTGTTCCGGATTCTGGCGAACAGGTGCCGCACGCTGCTGTCCCGGAACAGGCGGCACCGAGCGCTGATCGAGTACGGAGAGGTTCCGATTACGGCCGCGGCGCCGGAGGAAGAGTACGGCGCCGACTGGGCCGAGGAAGTGCGGGTGGTGCTGGATTCACTCCCGGCGGAGCAGCGGGAAGCGTTCCTGTTGCGTCACGTCGAGGATCTTTCATACGAAGACATTGCAGCGCTGACGGGTGTTCGCCTTTCCGCGCTGCGCATGCGGGTCAAGCGGGCGTGCGACACGTTGCGCGCGAGACTGACCAGGGTGGAGCAACATGATCGATGAACGCGACGAACTGATCGAACGGGTGGCGGGAGCGCTCAAGCCGCTGCCGCAGCAGAACGCGCGCGCGATGGCGCAGATCCTGGCCGCCGTGCGCGCACGCCACGCGCAGGCGCCGAGTCGCCTCACGCTCGTGCTTGAGTGGATGCGCCAGCCGACCGTCTCGGTGGCGTCCGCGGGACTGCTCGCCGCGGCCGCGCTCGCGATCGGATTCGTGACGCGCGGTGCGCTCTCGACGCCCGATGAGCGGGTCCTGCCCACGGCGGCGTCGCCGTCGGCGAGCGTGCCGGCGATCACCGCGGCGAACGCGCCGAACGAAGTACGCGCTATGCCGGTGCCGATCACGTTCGACGCCGCCGGCGCGAAGAGCGTCTCGATCGTCGGCGATTTCAACGACTGGGACAGCACCGCGTCGCCGCTCACGCGATTCGGCGCGAACGGCCCCTGGACGGCAACGGTGAAAGTCATGCCGGGCCGCCATCTCTACGCGTTCATGGTCGACGGCAAACTCGTCGTCGACCCTCGCGCGCCGCATACTCGCGATCTCGATTTCGGGGGCGACGCCTCCGTGCTGATGGTGAACCAGCCATGAAAAATACTTTCCTGAACGCACGTTTCTCCGCTGCCGGCGTTTTCGTTGCCGCCGTACTGCTCGTCGCGCTGTCGGGCGCGCGTGCCGGCGCCCAGCAGGAGACCCGGGTCACCGCGATTCGCGACGATGCCACGCGCAGCGTCGTGATCGAGCAGCTCAGCCTCGCGAAGGAGCATGGCGTTCCGATGGAGCCGCTCCTCTCGAAAGCGCTGGAGGGCGTCGCCAAGAACGCGAGCTCCAAGAGCATTCGCGCGGCGATGGACGCGCTGCAGAAGCGGCTGCGCAGGGCCAACGATCTGCTCGCCCCGTCGCCGACGGTAGACGAGCTCTCGGCCGGCGCGGACGCACTCTACGTCGGCGTCCCCGAAAAGACACTGAAACAGATGCGCCAGGCGGCGCCGAGGCGGTCGATCGCGGTGGAACTGGGGGTACTGACGGAACTCGTCGCGCGCCACGTTTCGCCGAAGAAGGCTTCCCAAATGATTCTCGACCTCATGGCGCGCGGGGCGACGGGCGCGCAACTTACGGCGATGAATACCGCCGTGCAGAACGACGTCGCCGCTGGTCTGACTCCGGAGGCCGCGCTCGACAGGCACGGACGTGGCATCATGTCACTCCTACCCCTACCGCCTGCCGTGTCTGGAGGAAATGTTCGTCCTCGGTGAGGCCATAAGGCCATGAGATGACCGCCCGCGCTTCCGCGCTGGCGTTGCTCGTCGCATTGAATGCGGCGGGCGCGCAGTCGACGCGAGAGGTGCGGTTGGATGCCGGAGCGGCGCAGATCCAGCAGACCGGACGCGCAGCGCACGATGTCGCCGGCGTATTCGGCCTCACTTGGCGCGACGGCGCTCCGCTGTTCGCCACCCTGTTTTCCGCGGCGGTCACCCAAACCGGCGACAGCACGACGGCCGCGCAGGCCGGGCTCGCGGCCGCCTGGCGGGCGACCGATCGATCGGCATGGCAGACCGAAGGCGGGATAACGGTGGCCGCGTTCGGTGCCTCGATCCTCTCCCGTGGCGGCAGCTTCAGCGGATTCCTCCGCGAGCGGCTGGCGCTCGATGCCGGCGGCGTGTGGGCCGGCGCCGCGTACGGGGGCACGTCCCGCGACAATCTCGCGAGCCACTCGACGGCGCTCGACATCGGCGCCTGGTGGCGCTCGGGAGATTTCGAGGCGACGGCGTCTGTCGGTCGCGTGCGTTCCGAAGACTTCTCGCTGCTCGAGGCCGCGGGAGTCTTTCTTCCGAACGGCGCGGCGGCGTACGACCTCACCGATCTTGCAACGGAACTCCGGTACGAGCACGGCGCGCTCCTGCTCGACGCGACCGGGACGCTCCGGAACGGCGCGCGCACGACCGCGGCGAGCCAGTCGTCCCTGTACTTCACGGCGGTCTGGACGTTCTCGCCGCGGTATTCGTTCGCGGTCGGGACGGGCCGGCAGCTCGCAGATCCGGTTCGCGGCGTGCCGGACATGCAGATCACGAGCGCGGCGATCCGCATCGCGCTGGTGCCCCTGCGGGTCACCGGTTCGGCGAACTCGGCGCGCGGGGCTTCGTTCGCGACCCTGACGCCGAAATCGAGCGGCGCACTGCTGGCGGTGCGAATCGTCGCGGACGACTCGTCAGGGGTCGAGCTGGCGGGGACGTTCTCGGACTGGAAGCCGGTGCCGCTCACGCGAACGAGCGAGGGATGGGAGGCCGAGATCGCGCTGCCCCCCGGTCGCCACCGCGTGGCAGTCCGCATCAACGGCGGACCCTGGCAGGCGCCCCGCGGGACGGCCCGCGTGAGGGATGAATACGGAGGCGAGGCGGGCCTGATCGTTGTTCCCTGAGACACCGCCGACTGGCCGCGGACGGGCGAACAACCATATAGTTCATGAATCCCCACACCGGATCCGTTCATGACGACCCGTAGAAATTTCGTTCGCGGCCTGGCAGGCGCGAGCATCGCGCTCCCTGTCATGCGCGAAGATGCGTTCGGTCAGCTCTTCAAGGCCAACGCGATCGCGGGCGACCGGCCGGCGGGCGCCATCGCGGACGACGAGGCGTACTGGAGCCAGATCCAGCGCGCGTTCGACACCGACCGCACGATGATCAACCTCAACAACGGCGGCATCTCGCCGTGCCCGACGCACGTGCTCGACCAGCTCATTCGCGACCAGCACTTCGTGAACGAGCTGCCCGTCGAGAACATGTGGCGCACCCTGGAACCGCGGATGGAGAGCACGCGCCGCGACCTCGCGAAGGATTTCGGCTGCGATCCGGAGGAGATGGCGGTGGTGCGCAACGCGAGCGAGGCGAACGAGATCGTGATCTTCGGCATGGACCTCAAGCGCGGCGACGAAGTCCTCTCGACGAACCAGAACTATCCGCGCATGATCACCTCGTGGCAGCAACGCGTGCGCCGTGAGGGGATCGTGTTCAAGCAGATTTCGTTCAAGGTGCCGCCGCCGTCCGACGCATATCTCGTCGACCAGTTCCGCCAGGCGATCACGCCTCGGACGAAAGTCATCGAGGTGACGCACATCACGAACCTCACCGGCCAGATCATGCCGGTGCGCGACATCGTGCGCATGGCGCGTCCGCTGGGCATCCAGGTGCTCGTCGACGGCGCGCACGCTTTCAATCACTTCCCGTTCAAGCGCGACGACCTCGAGTGCGACTACTACGGCGTCTCGCTGCACAAGTGGACGCTCGCGCCGATCGGCACCGGATTTCTCTATGTGCGAAAGGAGAGGATCCCGGAAATCTGGTCGCTCATGGGATCGGACGATTCGCTCAAGGACAACATCCGGAAGTTCGAGCAGATCGGCACGCACCCGCAGGCGAACTTCAACGCGGTGAGCACGGCGCTGGCGTTCAGCCGGGGCATCGGCCCCGACAAGAAGATCGCTCGCCTCCGCTACCTGCGTGACCGCTGGGCGAACCGCCTGCTCTCCGCGAGCGATCGCGTGAAAGTCCTCACGCCGCTCGGCCCGGACAAGAGCGGCGCGATCTGCCTGTTCAACGTGGACGGCCTCGACTTCGGCAAGCTCGGCGGCTGGCTGTACAACAACTACCGGATCGTGACGACGCCCATCGGGCACGCCGAGTTCAACGGCATCCGCATCACGCCGAACGTGTACAACACGCTCGACGAGATCGACACGTTCTCGGACGCGGTGCTGAAGGCGATCAAGACGGGCATCGCGTAGACGAATGGCGGCGAAGAAGCGGGCTGCGAAAGCCGTGCCGACGACGGTCCCGAAGTCGGCGCCGTACTCGGAGGGGAAGTGGGCCGAGGCGTTCGCGCCGCGCAAGCCGGGCGAGAAGCGATACTGGCTGGTGAAGTCGGAGCCGGGCGTTTTTTCGTTCGATGATTTATTGCGCGCGCCGAACCGCACGACGTACTGGGACGGCGTGCGCAATTTCGCCGCGCGGAATTTCCTGCGCGACGGGATGAGGCTCGGCGACCGCGTGTTCTTCTATCACTCGATGGCCGACGCGCAGGTGATCGCCGGGATCTGCGAAGTCGTGCGCGAGGGTTACGCCGACTTCACGGCGCTGGATCCGAAGCACGAGCACTTCGATGAAGAGTCGAATCCGGACGCGCCGACCTGGTTCATGGTCGACGTTCGCGCGGTCGCGCAGTTCACCAGGCCGGTGACGCTCCCGGAGATCAAGGCGCGCAAGGAACTTGCCGACATGGCGCTGATTCGCATCGGTCGTCTGTCGGTGACGCCGGTGAGACCTGCCGAGTGGGAGACGATCGTGGAGATGGCGCGCTAGGAGGAACTCATCGTGCGTTCGAGCTCCGCGCCGAGTTTCTCGATCCCCTCCGCCAGCGCCTCGAAGTCCGCCCACACGCTGCGATGATTCGAGCACGCCACTCGCAGGACATAGCGCCCCGCAATGCGCGATCCGCTCGGGATCGCGAGCCCGGTCTCCTGAATCCGCAGCAGCAGCTCCTTGTTGAGCGCGTCCTGCTGTTCGGGTGACATCGACGGCGGCGCGACGCGAAAACAGACGATGTTCAGCGACACCGGCGCGCCGAGCACGACGTCCGGAACCTTCACTATGCGAGCCGCGAACCGCCGCGCCTGTTCCACGTTCTGCTCGATCACGCGCGCGAACTTGTCCACGCCCTCCGCCTTGAGCGAGAGCCACACCTTCAGCGCCTTGAAGTTTCGCGTGAGCTCCACACCGCGGTCGGCAAACGGCAGCCCGCCCGCGATCACGCCGCGCCCTTCATCGGTGAGATAACTCGGCGTCACCGAGAACGTCGCTTCG
>Ga0097691_1000876_pt1 | contig 24017 bp, 26 predicted proteins | sample NGESurdeep072012_8_FD_72858 | JGI IMG/M metagenome (GOLD analysis project Ga0097691, IMG submission 72858) | Arctic peat soil microbial communities from Barrow, Alaska - NGEE Surface sample 210-1 deep-072012 | ecosystem: Environmental > Terrestrial > Soil > Wetlands > Peat ... | reverse complement strand
GGAACTGGCGCGGGTGACGATGGAGCGCGACATCCTGGGAAAAGCGACGGCGTATTTCGCGAAGTGCCACAAATGAAGTACGCCTTTATTCAACGCAACAAGCTGGTCTGGCCGATCTGTGTGCAGTGCCGGGTGCTGTTGGTGAGCGTCTCTGGCTACCATGAACACCTGGCGCGGCGTGGGGATATAGCTCAGCGCCGGCACCTCAGCGACGAAGCATTGTTGGTTCACATCAGCGCCGTCTATGCGGAGAATCGCGGAGCGTATGGCTGGCCGCGCATCTGGCGGCAACTGCGGGCGCAGGGCATTCGCGTGGGCAAGCTGCGGGTGCAACGGCTGATGCAGCAGCACGGCATTCAGGCTCGTGGCAAGCGGAGATTCCGCGTTGCTACCACCGACAGCCGGCACAACCTGCCGGTGGCGCCTAATGTGCTCGATCGCAAGTTCCTCGTGGCCGCGCCCAACCAGGCGTGGGTGGGTGATGTGACGTATATCGCGACCGAAGAAGGCTGGTTGTTTCTTGCGGTAGTGATCGACCTGTTCAGTCGTAAAGTGGTGGGCTGGTCGATGCGGCCCGATATGCAGCGCAACCTGGTGATCGCTGCTCTGGAGATGGCCTGGTTCCAACGCAATCCAGGCCAGAAGACAGATCTGATCTTTCATAGCGATCGTGGCAGCCAGTACGCCAGCGACGACTTCCGTGAGGTACTGCAAGAGCATGGCATTACGCCGTCGATGAGCCGCCAGGGCAACTGCTGGGATAACGCCTGCGCGGAGACGCTGTTTGGTTCGCTGAAGGTGGAACGGCTGCACGGCCAGCGTTTTGCAACCATCCGCGAGGCCAAGGATGAAGTCATCGCATGGCTGCTCTGGTATAACCGAACACGAATGCACTCGACGCTAAACTACGTCAGCCCGGTGCAGTTCGAGCAAGACTGGATCGATGCTAGGGTGAAGATCGCCGCCTGAGAGTTCGCGGTGATCGAAGCAGGCCGTGGAAATGACGGTTTGTGGAAAGCCCGGAAAACGATGGTGCTGTTTTCCGCCCTTCCCACCAAACCTTGGAAATCGATGAAACCGATTTCCACCTTCCCACCGCCACGACGATGACGAGGATGAATTAAATCCTCAAAACCCAGCTGGTTAAGAGATACGCATTCTAAGGGCAAGGTCATCTGATGGATTAATGTTCGCCCATCGCAATCCTCCCTTCGCGGAGGCCAACCAGCAGCAATTTGTAATAGGAGCTTCGTAATGGATTTTGGTGCAGGAGTTCGAAAACTGACACTCGGCGCGCTTGCCATCTCCAGCTTTCTGCTGGCGGGTGGTGCGACGCCAAGTGCAGCGCAAACAACGAAACAGCCTAATATTCTCGTCATCATGGGCGATGACATCGGCATGTGGAACATTGGCGCCTACCACCGCGGCGTGATGGCCGGCAAGACGCCCAACCTCGACAAGATCGCCAAGGAAGGCATGCTGTTCACCGACTATTACGCTGAGGCGAGTTGCACGGCGGGTCGCGCGAACTTCATAACCGGCGAACTACCGATCCGCACGGGCATGACCACAGTTGGCCAGGCCGGCGCCAAAATCGGCATTCCCGCCGAAGCGGTGACCATTGCCACGGTGCTGAAGTCGATGGGCTATGAAACCGGCCAGTTTGGCAAGAACCACCTCGGCGATCTCAATGAGTACCTTCCGTGCGTTCACGGCTTCGATGAGTTCTTCGGCTACCTATATCACCTGGATGCCATGGAAGACCCGGCGCATCCCGACTATCCGCAGAATCTGCTAAACGTGGTCGGCCCTCGCAACATGGTGCATTGTTGGGCCACCGACAAGAATGACACGACGGAGATGCCCCGCTGGGGCGTAATCGGCAAACAGAAGATTGAGGATGCCGGCACACTCTATCCCAAACGCATGGAAACGGTGGATGACGAGATCCGCGACTTGGCCGTCAGTTTCATCGATAAGTCCAAGAAGGACGGCAAGCCGTTTTTCGTCTGGCTCAATCCGACCCGCATGCACATCGTCACCCACCTTTCCCCGAAGTATGAAGCGCTGCGCAACTCCGAGAATGGCTGGTCCGAAGAAGAAGCCGGCATGGCTCAGATGGACGACGACATCGGTATCGTTATGCAAAAGCTCAAGGACATCGGCGAGGCCGACAACACGATCGTCCTGTTCACCACCGATAACGGCACCGAACTCTTCACCTGGCCCGATGGCGGGCAGACGCCGTTCGCGCAGTCCAAGGGAACGGTCCTCGAGGGCGGCTTCCGCGTGCCCGCGATTCTTCGCTGGCCCGGACACGTTCCCGCGGACTCGGTGCAGAATGGCATCTTCTCGGGCTTGGACTGGCTGCCGACATTTGTTGCCGTGGCCGGAAATCCCAACATTACCCAGGAGTTGCTGAAAGGTAAAGCCATCGGTGCCCGGACGTATAAGAACCATCTCGATGGCTACGACCAGACCGCCGCTATCACTGGCAAAGGCCCGTCCGCGCGTCATGAAATCTTCTACCTCGGCGAAAGCACGGTCGGCGCGGTGCGCATTGACGACTACAAATTCCGCTTCATCGATCAACCTGACGGCTGGCTGGGTCAAAAAACCCATCCTGACGTGCCCTATATCACCAACCTGCGTCTCGATCCGTTCGAGCGCACGGGTTGGCCCAATAACGGAACGAAAGACGGAGCCCAGCAATACTTCGATTGGTTCAAGTATGAATTCTGGCGCTTCGTGTTCGTCCAGCAGCTAATGGGCAAAGAACTCCAGACCTTCCTCGACTACCCACCGATGCAGCGCGGCGCAAGCTTCAACCTCGACGCTGTCAAGGCAGAGATGGCGAAGAAGATGGCCGAAGCAGAGGCAGCGGCCAAAGGCCCTAGCAATTAACAGCAGCAACTTTTAGAAATGGGCGGCTCGCAATGGGCCGCCCGTTTCCTTCGGCCACAACAAAAACGGGGCGTGCGCAGCTGCACCCCCTAATCTATGCTGGGCAGAGGAGAAGCTGAATGCCCACCACGTCTACTTCGTCCCGCCAAGCTCTCGTGTTCTTAATTCCCCTATTTGGTCTTCTTCTACTGGCCGCCTGTAGCAAGAAAGCTGAACCTCCGGCCGCCACGGAAACGACCAAACCGCAGACTACCGCCGCGCCTCCGGTATCTTCGCCTGATGATCTGCCAGCTCCGTCCGGCGACGTCAAGCTTCCAGCCGTGTTCGGGCGCCGCACTGGCGATCTGGATGAGATGGCGAAGAACCGCAATATACGCGCCCTGGTCCTGATCAACCCCATCAGTTTCTTCTACGACAAGGGCCACCCCAAAGGCATCACGTACGAGGCGCTGGAGGAGTTCCAGAAGTTCGTCAATCAGAAGTTGAAGACCGGAACGCTGAACGTGAAAGTTACCTTCATTCCTCTGCGTCCCGACCAGATGGAAGCGGCCCTGACGCAAGGCGTGGGAGACCTGATTGCTTATGGCATCGTCATCACTCCCGAACGCGAACAGCAGGTTGCGTTTTCCACCCCCATCCAAACCGATGTAACGCAAATCGTCGTGACCGGACCGAACTTCGGCACGGTTTCCACGCTCGCGGACCTGGGCGGCAAAGAGGTGTACGCCAACCCGTTGACCACCTACTACACGAACCTGCAGAAGGTAAACGAGGCGCTGCAGAAGGAAGGCAAGTCGCCGATCGTCATCAAGGCGGCCGACAAGAACCTGCTTGACGACGACCTGGTGCAGATGGTGAATGCGGGGTTGATTCCGGCAACGGTCACGACGAAGCAACGGGCTGCACTCTGGTCGCAGATACTCGATAAAGTCCAGCCGCATCCCGACGTGTTGGTCGCTCGTGGAGTTCAGCTTGGCTGGGTGATGCGCAAGGACAACCCGCAACTGAAGCAACTGGTGGACGAGTTTGTCTCGTCCCACGCGATTGGAACATCGTTCGGCAACACTCTGCTGCGGCGTTACCTGCAGAACACCAAGTGGGTCAAGAATTCGACTTCCGGCGAGGAGATGAAGAAGTTTCAGGCCAATCTTGCGTTCATCCAGCAGTACGCCGCGGAGTATGACTTCGACTACCTGATGATTGCGGCCCAGGGCTATCAGGAATCCCTACTCGACCAGAGCCGAAGGAACCCCAGCGGTGCGGTTGGCATCATGCAGGTGATCCCCAAGTATGCGGCGGCAAATCCCATCAACATTCCGAACGTTGATACGGCTGAAGCGAATATTCATGCCGGTGTCAAGATGTTGCGCAATATTGACGACAAGTACTTCAACGAGCCGGGGATTACGCCCTTTAACCGGACACTGTTCGTCTTCGCCAGCTACAACGCCGGTCCGAATCGCATCGCGCGGCTGCGCAAAGCGGCTGCCGATATGGGCCTCGATCCCAATGTTTGGTTCGGCAATGTGGAACTCGTCGCGGCGAAAGACATTGGTCAGGAGACGGTCACATACGTGGCCAACATTTACAAGTATTACGTCGCCTACAAACTGGCGGTGGAGCAACGCGAGGCCAAGCAAAAAGCAGAAGGCCTGCCGTCGAAGTAACAAACTAGCGTGCGAACAGCTGACCCGAGCCCACAGGTATCCGTCTCACGGCGCGAACCGGAAAATTTGGGTGGACCACAAGTCTGAACTTCAACTGGAACTAGCCGCGCAGCTGCGGCTACGACGTGAGCCCGGGGCGCAAGCCCGGGGTTAAGGTAGGACGTTGATCCAAGCCGCGTAGCCGCGACACTGTTCTTCGAATCGCCAAATGGACTTTAGTCCGCGATCGTCACCGCCTACCCGCCTTGTTCCCCAACGACCACACCTTCTCGATCATGCCGAACAGAAATGCCGTGGTAAGCCCGAACAGCAGCCATCCGTTCAGCGCCTCCAACGATCCCATGAGTTGCCAGTGCTCCTTAAGCTGCAGAGTCTCATGCCCGTAGCTGGTGATTGCGCTCAGCGAATACAGCATGGCTAATCTCTCATCAGGCAGAGCGCCGAGCAGCCAGTAGGCGCTCGCCCAGATTCCCGCCTCCAGAGCATGCAGGCAGGTGGCAAATAACGTCGTGGCGCCCACCACGGTGACGAATACGACCGTGGGATGGCGGCGCTGAAACATGCGGTTGGAAAAGCCAACTGCCTCCTGTGCGATTAGTCCGAGGCCTAAAACGTGGATGATTACAGTCAGGACAATCAAAGGCACGCCCCACGCCCAATCGGCGCTCCAACTCCCCGGGACGACCACCAAGCTGCTGAATACCGCTTGGGCAACTTCCATCGAGACCTCTTTCGTTTGCTGATTCTACCGGGAAGACGAACTGTCCTTGCCTAGCAGGGAAGAGCCGCGCTCCGCTCACAGCATAGTAAGGCATGGCGAGAAATCGTCGTCACCTGGATTAATTCCCGGCGGTCGGTGGGGTCGGCCAGTGGCGCGCAATTGCCTGCGTTTGGCAATTGCGGGGTTGTTACCCACACCCCACCTTAGTAACTTTGCCGCCCTCTAAGTCACTGACATTTCGCTACTCGCTCCCTAATCTAAAACTGGAGTGTTATGCCCAAAGGTGCGTCCACCGATTGCGGCTTTTTTTAAGACTCGCCGTCGATATACGGCGACAGTTGCAGCTAAGGAGGCCAAAATGGTCTCCTAAGTCCTACGCGCTGAAATGGATAGCTATAACTACCAATAGAATCAGTCAGATGTGAGCAATTCATAATGATTATAGCGATCACTTAGGATGAGTGTCCCGCACTCAGAATTTGGGGTATTTTGACCATTGTTCACGTATACTCTGTTCCCATGAAGACCTTTTATGTGATGGTTAAGGGAAACGAGAAACCCATAGCCCTTTTGGCCGACAAGGTTGAGGAGAACGACAGCACTAAACAACTTGTGGCCTATCGGGGAGAGCAGGGAATTGGGCGCTTCCAGTTGGAGGCAATCGCGGGCTGGTGGCTGTCGGAATAATGGTAGATAAATTGAAGTTCGATGCAGTCTTGAGGGCGCTGATAAACGCCAAGCCGCAGACATTCAAAGAGACGGTCGCCAAGCCGAAGCCGCGCAAGGATGGCGGGGTGAAGCGGAGCGCGAAGAAACCCAGAGACTAAGCCCGCACTTCCGTGCGCAAGCCCCGGACAGGAACAGACCCTCGCAACACCAACCCCATAAAACTTGAATCGCCGCACCCGCAGGAGCAAAATCATTGCTCCTATAGTAGAGGTGTGCGATTTGAAGAAAGCTCTAGCGGCAGCGTCTTTGGCAATAACGCTTACAGGTATCGGTGCTCTAATCTCGGCTGGTCATCGCGGTGCGGCGTGGTTTGCTATCGCCTTCGGCGCGTTAGCTTTTATTGCAATCCAAATATGGTGGAACGACAAAGGTCCAGAGGTGGTACTAGAGTTTAGCGAGGGGCATCTCCCACTTGATATCCGCAATCACTGGGTAGGAGAACGCCCTGTTTATTTGCACAATATCGGTAAGTCTCGCGCCCAGAATGCCACTATCGAACAACTGACATTCCGATTTGGAACTGCAACCCAAGAAGCACCCATTCCACTGATTGAAGCGGGAGATAAGGCTAGAATTAAGCACAAGATAGAGGCAGTCGGCGGATGTTCGCTTCGAGGGGTATCCGGCTTCGAGACACTCCTCCACGCAAGGTGGTGCTCCGACTGGGAGCGTGACCTTAAAGTTCCAATGCGGATTCTTTACGAGGACGGAAATGGGAAAAGATGGCGCACTGAAATGTTCGTTAAGTACGGCCTAGAAGGGGGCTCCGTAATTGATTTCAATGTCAAGACAGATAGGCTTAGACGCTTTAGAAAATTTCCCGCGTCAACTTCTTGAACGTCAACGGCTTGTGATCGCCAAGGTTGCGGAGTGCCATATCGAACAGGTACGGCTGCATGTGGCGACGGTTGAATCTCCAGCAGAATTCGGATAGATACGAGTCCATATGATCGCGGGATAACTTGTGGTAGCTCCCGACGATTCCGCGTTTGAACAGCGAGAATGCAGATTCGATTGTCCGCGTTGATGCGATGAAGCCTTGGTCGCGCAACTCGCGGTGATGGTTGGCCTTTTCGTGCTTGCCCTTCGGGAACGCCTTGCCATACACGTTCGCGGAATCAGTTACAACCTTGTCGGTGTCAGGGTCGATCTTGGCGTCCAGTATTGGGTGGATTGCCAGTGCCGTAGTGTTGGGGATGGTTTTCAGGTGGATGCGACCACCACGTTCGGCAATGCCTAGCACAGCAATCTTCGCTTGACTCGCAGCATTCTTACCCTTGCCGCGCGACTTACCGCCGATGAAGGTTTCGTCAACTTCTACAACCGTGCCGGGTCCGCCGAGTAATGGCGATTCGGATTCACTCATGGCGTTGCGGATGCGGTGGCAGAGGTGCCACGCGGTCTTGTAAGAGACTCCGATATGCCGAGCTACCTGATTGGCCGAAACGCCCTTCTTGGCTTCGACCATCAAGGCGATAGCTGCAAACCACTTGGTTAGTGGTAAGTGTGAATCGTGAAACAGGGTGCCCGTGGTGGCGGAGAAGTGAAGACCGCACTCTGAGCACTCGAACAGACGGGCAACTTTGCCAGTCTTGCCCTTGGTGGTGATGGCGTAAACCTTGGCGTTGTCGCAAGCCAAGCAATGGACGCCAGTAGGCCAGCGGGTCATTATCCAATAGGCAAGCGCCATGTCTTCGGTGGCGAACGTTTTGGCGACTTGAAGGAGATTCATGGCGAGTCCTAATTTACCGTTTCGGGTAGAGGGGAAGTCAGTAGAAGAGCTACTTGCTCAAGCGAACGAATTGCTGCGCGAGAGCCATCGAAACTGGTGGAATCAAGTAGTTCCTGCTGTGCTTGAACGAGCTGCTGCTTCGTCTCTCCGCCAGCAAGCCGTATCGCTAGTTCTTCAAGGGCCAGGACGTGCGCTTTGAGTATCATCACGTCCCGCTCCCGCTCGGCTAAGAGAGTAATCATTCCGGCAAGTTGCGTGTCTGTAAGTGGCATGGACCCAAGATACTCCCCGGATCAACCTAAGTCAAGTAAATAATCATTCAATTCATGGGTAAGTCGATGAAAACAAAGGGAACGCGAAAAAGTAAATTTGGCAATGGTGTATAACCGGTGACCATGAAACTCTTTGTGAATCGCGGTGCTGGTCTTTCTCCCCGTGCCTTGTTATTTATGAGTTGCGCGGTGGTTGTCGCTGCGGCGTGCTTTCCCCTTAGCAGCCTCGCCCAGGCAACGAAATCGCCCCAGTTCTCCATTGCATTCTCCAAGAGTCTCAGCGCTCAGCCGCTCGACGGACGTCTGCTGCTTCTGCTCTCCAACGATCCCTCGGCCGAGCCCAGAATGCAGATCAACGACACGCCCCGTTCGCAAATGGTTTTTGGCATCGATGTCGATGGATTGAAACCCGGCCAGGCCGTCCCGGTTGACGAGACCGCATTCGGCTACCCGATCCGAAGTTTGCGCGACGTGCCTCCGGGCGAGTATTACGTCCAGGCCCTGCTTCATCGCTACGAAACGTTTCATCGCGCAGATGGCAAGACGGTGAAGCTTCCCATGGACCGTGGAGAAGGGCAGCAGTGGAACCTCGCTCCGGGCAACTTGTACAGCCGTCCCCTCAAGATCAAAATCACTGGCAACAACCCACCTGTCTCGATTGTGATGGACCAGGAGATTCCCCCGATACCGCCGATCAAGGACACGAAGTACATCCGGCACATCAGCATTCAGAGCGATCTGCTCACCAAGTTCTGGGGACGCCCGATGTATTTGAGCGCCATCGTTCTGGTGCCCGAGGGATTCGACCAGCATCCCAACGCGCATTATCCGCTGGCGATTTTTCACGATCACTTTGTTGGCGACTTCGACAACTTTCGCACTGAGCCTCCCGACCCGAACCTCAAGCCCGACTATAGCGAGCGTTTCCATATTTCCGGGTACAACCGCATCCAGCAGGAAGAGGCCTACAAGTTTTACCAGCAGTGGACTGGGCCGAACTTTCCCCGCATCCTGATTGTGAAGTTCCAGCATGCCAATCCTTATTACGACGATTCGTATGCCGTGAACTCAGCCAACCTCGGGCCCTATGGCGATGCGATTGAAACCGAACTGGTTCCCGCGATTGAAAAGAAGTTCCGTGGCATCGGAGCGGGATGGGCGCGCTTTATGTACGGCGGATCAACCGGCGGGTGGGAGTCCTTGGCGGCCCAAATCTTCTACCCTGATCACTACAACGGCACATTCACAGCGTGTCCCGATCCCATCGACTTCCGCGCGTACACGCTCATCAATCTTTACAAGGACAAAAACGCGTTCTTCCTCGAAGGTGCGCATAAACGAGTTGCGCAACCCGGAATGCGAGACTACCTCGGACACGTGACCATCACGATTCAAGACGCCAACGCCTACGAACTTGCGCTGGGCAGTAAGGGACGCTCTGGCCAGCAGTGGGACATCTGGCAGGCCGTTTACTCGCCGGTGGGGGACGATGGCTACCCGAAACCGATCTTCAACAAGCTCACAGGCGAAATCGATCCCGACGATGCGGCGTATTGGAAAGAACATTACGACCTGCGGGCGATTCTCGAGAAGAACTGGGCGACACTTGGTCCGAAATTGCAGGGAAAGATCCACATCTACTGCGGCAGTGCCGATACCTACTTCCTCAATGACGCGGTCTACCTGATGGAAGATTTCCTGAAGAGCACGACCAATCCGCCCTACGACGGCGAGGTGAAGTACGGAGATCGCGCCGAACACTGTTGGAACGGCGATCCGAACCTTCCCAATTACTTGTCGCGTCTCCACTACAACACGATGTATCTGCCCAAGATCATGGAGCGCATCGCCAAGACCGCGCCTCCTGGGGCAGACCTTACGAGTTGGAGGTATTAGGCGCGTTACAAGAGCTTGCGTCCACAGCCCGGCTTGGTGGTGGGACACGGAGCCTGCAATCCGAGTGTGATTGCGGCATCAAGAAAGTGGTGCCAGGAGTAGGACTCTACCCCAAACATATCAATATCCCTTTAAAATAAGGTATATTTCTGCGATACTGACGCTGTTGTAAGTAAATTGTAAGTATTCGCGGGAGTAACATGGCAAACAGGAAAGCCTCGCTGGTGCGAGTCTGTAAGACTGAGCGGGGCTGGCGCTATTATCCAGTGGCTTATTCCAACAACGGTCGCGTCAAGCACGGCGTCGTGATCGTCAACGGCAAAGAACACTTCTACATACAGGGATATTACAAGGTCCGGTTCTACAGCGGCGATGATCCGCAGTACGAGCACATCAGTGCTGACCGATCGCGCCGGGACGACCCGAGCGCCGCGCTGGAAGCGGTGAAAGTGAAGCGCAACAGGGTGGACACTATGATCCGGGCCGCCGCGTCCGGCATCCAGGTCGTGCCCGAAGCCGAGAGCGACAAGAACACCATCCAGGCGCACTACGCGGCGTACGCCAAGTCGAAATCCAGCCTTTCTGAATCCCTCCAAAGTGACGTGCGCCGTGGCGCTGGCCTGTTCGTGAAGATGGCGGAGAAGAAGGGAAGACTGTACCCCGCCGAACTTACGACACAGGATATCCAGGACTGGGTGGACGACATCCAGAAGCGGCAGGGCCTGTCCGATCGTACCCGGGCCAACCTCTATTATGCGACCGTCAAAGCCTTCCTGATTCTCTGCGGAGTGGCAGACAAGATTGTGTCCCCGGAGAAGAACCGGGAGTGGCGGAAGTTCACCGAGACTGAGCCGGAGGCATTCAGCGAAGAAGAGCTGAATGAGTTCTTTGCCGCTTGCCACGACGACGAACGCCTGGCATACCGACTTCTCCTAGGTACTGGCTTCCGGCGCAACGAGTTCCGGTTCCTGCCTTGGGAGCACGTCAGCCTGACCCGCCGGATCGCCAAAGTCGCAGAAGTCAAGAAGGTCATCGATGGCAAACTCTACCACTTCAAACCGAAGGACCATGAAGAACGCAAGGTGCCTTTGGAACAGGCCCTGGTGGAAGACCTGAAGAAGTGGAAAGAGGCCCACCCGCACAGCACCTGGGTCTTCGGCACGCGGAACAACCGCCCGTACGGAAAGAACAAATGGCTTGAACAGCTGAAGCGCATCGTGCGGCGGGCTGGTTTGGAATGTGGCGAGTGCGATCACTGCGTACTGCCAGACGCGGAACGGGGCGTGAAGGCCCGGCACAAAGGGCTCGATGGGAAATGGCGGAAGAGCTACTACATGGGCTGTGAGCGCTGGTGGCTGCACAAGTTCCGGGCGACATACTGCACGATGTGGCTGCGCAGAAAGAAAAACATCAAGGACGTGCAGAAGTTAATGGGGCACAAGGACCTCGCATCCACGATGCGCTACCTGGTGGCGCTTACGGCAGACGATCTGGTTGAGCATGTGGATGACGTCTTCGAAGGTTTGAGGAACAAGCGCAGCAAGCCGCCTAAGGTGCAGAAGCGGGGCGAGGCTAAATGAAAGGTCAGCCTCGCGCCGCCGGTTGGCGATGCCCCCTAACGCGAGGCGGATCACTCTGTCGATACCTGACAGGGTGACCCGATGGAACTGGCCCACTACTCATTGTTGCTGACGTCCATCAATCTCGAAGAAACCCAAACTCACGTGAGATTATTCGGCGAATGATGAAAGGGACCTGTAGCTCGACGCTGAGAGCAGGGGACTCATGATCTTAGCGGGCGGCCTTCAGCGTGAGTCCTTCGAACAAGCGGGCCGTGATCGCCTATATCTCCGATCAGGCGCGGCATCACGCAAAGCGGAGTTTCGAGGAGGGATCGATTACGACGAGCGGTACGTTTTCGGATAAGTTGGGTGTGCCGTGCCGGGGGCACTCGGGTTCTTCATTCACGCTTTCCCAGCGCCGAGAGCCTGCCCTGAGCGCAGTCGAAGGGCGCTGGGCTTTCTTATAACGTCCCGCACAGCGGGACTGGTAAATCTCCTCTCCAATTACCTTCGTAACAATGCGTTGTCGATTTTGCGTGACTTGTCTCGACCCGAAGGACTATTCATAAAACTGGGCGTTTTGCTTGAAATGATTATCGTGCGATTCGGCGCTGGGCGAAACTGGCAAAGAGGCGTGTTGGAGATGGTCGCAGTCACATCATTCTTGCGTCCATTTTCTGGAAGACTGGCAAAATACCCATATCTTTTGTCACCTAAGGTTACTTGAAATGAATATTTTGCCGATAAGTCTCACGCGCTCAATATTTTACGCATGAAATCGTGCGTAAGTTGATGATTCTAAGGATTTGATGGGGGAGGGGGAGGGGGTACCCTAACCACCATACGCGCGCCAACCGGTTGCACGGCAAGTCCACCTTGCCAAATGCTCGCGGCTACGCGATAATTGATGTTTGCCTCCAGCAGCGGGGGTCCAACAGGTGCCGGCTGGTGCTTGTTTGGGGTGTGGAGCGGATCTTTGGAGACGCTGGCATGCCCGGTCTCGCCTGAGGGAAAAGCTGTGCCGACGGTGCCTTTCGGAGCTATAGCCTTTATTTTCTGAGGTTTGTCCGGGACACGCACTGGGTCGGAACCCTTTGAATCGCAGGAAAGGAATTACTCTCTGTGTTGATGATTCGTCTCTCGCGCCGTGGTGCGCGCAAGCAACCTCATTACCGTATTGTTGTCATCGAGAAGGACCGCGCACGCGACGGCCGCTCGGTGGAAGTGGTGGGCACTTATAACCCACGGACCAATCCCGCAACCGTCGATCTGAAGAGCGAGCGCATCGCTTATTGGACCGGCAAAGGTGCGCAGTTGTCGGACCGGGTGAAGAAGCTGGTGGACAAGGCTGCGGCCAACGCTCCGGCTCCGGTCGAGGCGTAGATTGCCCTCGCGGGCTGAAGCCCGCTCGGGATGACAAGAAGTATTAAGAGGCTTGTCGGCACGGCTGAAGCCGTGCCCTTTCAAAGCCGAGCGAAGGGAACTGAACGATGGCTCAGGATATTCCCGCGTTGATGACACTGGTGGCGAAGTCGCTGGTTGACGCGCCCGAGGAAGTCAGCGTCGAGACTTTCGACGAAGACGGCCAGATCGTTCTGGAGCTGCAAGTGGCCGAGAACGAGGTAGGGAAGATCATTGGGCGGCAGGGGCGCATGGCGCGCAGCCTGCGGACTATACTCGCTGCGGCCGGGTCGAAGACGCGCAAACGCTATCAGTTGGAGATCGTGGAATAGCTGGCAGCTTCATAACGATCGCGCGCGTCCTGGGACCGCAAGGGCGGCGCGGCGAAGTGCTGGCGGAGATCCACACCAGTTTTCCGGAGCGGTTTGCCGAACGACGCGAGCTTTCGGCGCTGGCAGGGAATGGCAGTCGGCGCGAGTTGCAGACTGAGGAGCACTGGTTCCACAAGGGTGGCGTAGTGCTGAAGTTTGCGGGCGTTGACAGCATCAGCGATGCCGAGCAACTGGCCGGGGTGGAGTTGCAGATTCCGCAGGAGCAGCGGGCGGAGTTGGAAGCAGGGGCTGCGTACGTCAGCGATCTCGTCGGATGTCAAGTGCTGGTACAGACTGCGGACGGCTTGGTTGCGATTGGTACTGTAAGTGATGTGCAGTTTGGAGCCGGGGAAGCGCCGCTGCTGGTAGTGAAAGGCAAGAGCGGCGAGCGTGAGCAGGAGTATCTGGTTCCGTACGCTGAAGCGTTTCTGAAGCAGATGGATCTTGAACGGCGGCGGATTGAGATGGAGCTGCCGGAAGGCTTGCTGGAAGCGCAGGCTCCGCTGAGCGCAGAAGAGAAGCAGCGGCAGAAGCTGGAAGCGGACGAAGCGCGGGCCGCAGGCGAGCGGCGCAAAGGGCACGAGTAGTCTGAAAAGCCGATTCCTCGCGGGCTAAAGCCCGCTCGGAATGACAAGAAGATCGCTTGTACGGCACGGCTGAAGCCGTGCCCCTTCAAAGCGGCAAAAGTTTGGTTGAGAGTATTCCCCTTCGCCCAGGCGAGATGGGGAGGCCAGAATGAAGTTCGAGATACTGACGATTTTTCCGGACTTCTTTCGCGGGCCGCTGGATTATGGCATTGTGCGCAGAGCGCGCGAAGCCGGGCTCATTGATATCGGTATCCACGACCTGCGGGCGTTTACGCAGGACCGCCATCGCACGGTCGACGATCGTCCGTTCGGCGGAGGCGAGGGAATGGTGCTCAAGCCGGAGCCTATCTTCGAGTGCATGGAAGCGATGAATGTATCGTCGCGCGAAGATCGGTTGCGCAACGGTGCGAGTGAGTCCGTCGTGTTGTTGACGCCGCAGGGCCAGTTGTTCACGCAGGCGGTGGCGCAGGAGTTAGTGAGCCGCGAACGTGTCGTGCTGATCTGCGGACGCTACGAAGGCGTGGATGAACGGGTCAGCGAGTACCTGGCCGACCGCGAGATTTCAGTGGGCGATTTTGTGCTGAGCGGCGGCGAGTTGGGTGCAGCGATCATTGTGGATACGATGACGCGACTGATTCCCGGAGCGCTGGGGAATGCGGCGTCGGCACAGCAGGAGTCGTTCACGCCAACGGTGGTGGATGCGGGGGAGAGGGCGGACAATGAGCCTCCTTCGTCCACCTGCGGGTCAGGCGGATTGCTGGATTATCCGCACTACACGCGTCCAGCGGAGTTTCGCGGGATGGCGGTTCCCGAGGTTCTGATGAATGGGAACCACGATGAAATCAGGCGCTGGAGACGTCGCCGAGCGCTAGAGAAAACTGCGGCAAACCGCCCTGATTTATTGCGCGGTACAGAGTTGAGCAAGGAAGACCGCAAGTTGCTCAAAGAGATTGAAGGGCACGAGTAGTTGTTCCCGCGCTTTCCCAAAAGAAGGGAAAGGATGGGGCACCCAGCGCTTGTTCTGGGGGCGACAAAAGACCCACTCAAGCCGAAGCGGCTTGAATGGGGCACCCGAGAGAGAGTTTAAGATTCAGGCCGCCGCGAGGCGTGCGACAGAGAAGGAAGAAAACGAAATGTCGAATTCACCGATTATTGACCGATTGATTGCCAAAACGCGGCGCACCGATCTCCCGGAATTCAAGGCGGGCGATACCGTCCGTGTGCACGTAAAGATCAAGGAAGGCGAAAAAGAGCGCGTCCAGGTATTTGAAGGCCTGGTCATCGCCAAGAGCAAGGGCACGCAGCCCAGCTTCATCGTGCGCAAGATGAGCTTTGGCCAGGGCGTCGAACGTATCTTCCCGTTGAACTCGAAGGTCATCGAGAAGATCGAAGTGCTGCGCTCGGCGCACGTTCGCCGCGCTAAGCTCTATTACCTGCGCGCATTGCGCGGCAAGGCTGCCCGCCTGCGCGAAGTTGACGTTCGCACCAAGAAGGCCTAGCACACAGGCTCGGAATTACAGTGCCACGCCTATCGTGCCTTCGGGTGCGATGGGCTTTTTTTCTGCGGCCGAGGTTGGCGGGCGTTGCCGGCAAGCCGCTATCGCTTGGTTTTTGGCCGGACGAACTTCAGCGCGGTGTGCGTGGCCGAGTAGCCGACCACCTTGATGTCGACCAGTCCTGCGTCGCGTCCTGCGGTAAGGACGTGTAACTCGGTAATGGCTTTCCGTCCCTTGGGGTAGACGATCCACAGCGCTCCATTGCTGGCCAACGAAGGAATCAGTTTCTTAACGCGCGCCAAGTCGGGTACTGTTTCAGCGCCGAAGAAAATCACGTCGGAATCGAGCAGGGGTTTGTCGTCGGCAAATGCCGCAGCAGATTTGCGGGCATAGTTCAGCGCCTGCGGTTCAGCCAAACGAAGGACAGAAATCCTCGACCCGGGCTTAATCCCGAGCTTCTCGGCTACAGTCTTGGGATGGAGGATCGCGCAGGCCCATTTTTCGGCCTGGTCGCCCAATTCGAAGATAGCTGAGGTATCCGGCCACTTGAGATGAAGCTCTCCGTCCCGCGCGACCGCAGACTTGATGGACGCGATGGGAATCTTCAAGCGGAGGTCGCCGCGAAAGATAATTTCATTCGTTTCCAAAAGTGCTGTGCCTTGAGACCGCTTGCCGTTCGATCGTACCGTGCAAAGAACTTCTCGTCCCATCGTGCCTCCTGAGCATGGGGAGAATCGCCCACATTCCAGTCAGATGTCAACCATGACTGGATGAAAAGAGGCAGAGGTCGGCTATTAGAGCAGACCTAAAGTCGGTGAAGCCGGGTCAAACCCAGGATCCCCGGCTGAAGCCGGCTCCAATTCGAAAGGACAGCAGCTACGCGGCGCTGAAGCGCCGCACTACCCAACCACGCTGAGAATGAGGGTAACTGGAGAATTGAACTAGTCAAAAAGAAACCCCGCTCGACGGAGATGAAGAGCGGGGCTTCTTTACGTGGCGTGATTTCGCGCACGGTAATCGACTCTGGGGGAGGTAACTGTTGTCCTGTTTAAAGTTTCGCAGCGACTTCGAGTAACCCGACCGCTGTGGCAATCCAGAGCGCAAACGCCACCGTATTAAGGGTGACGCGGATCGTAACGTTGTCGATCATCCAGTTATATTTCGCGTCCATATTGGTCTCCTTCGAGAGTGGTCTGCGTCCGGCTTGACCTGTGGGCCATTCGGATCAGCTTCTGTGTACATATACGAGCCAGCGGGGAAAAGGTTCCCTTCGAAGTGTGAGACTTGTTGCGGTCAACAGAAAATGGGGATCAGCGGCTGGGCAGCAGTGACGAATGCTATAGGTATTACGTTGTGGGACTAGGGCAGAGTCTCAATAGGTACAGACCCGGCGAACGGAAGTGCCGCTGGTTGAAGTGAAGAAGGCGGTACAGCAGATTCCTCGTGGGCTGAAGCCCACTCGGAATGACGAATGAAGGAGAGTTTGTACGGCACGGCTGAAGCCGTGCCCTTCCAGACCGAAGCGATCCTCTATTCATCGCGGGAGGCTATTTCGCCCAATTCCCAATAGCGATTGCGCAGGGTCGGTGGTACTCGAACCGGCCCGCCAGTCAGCATGCTCTTGAGCTGCAGTGCATTGACTGAGGCCTTGCCTTCGAAGTGATTGTTGGTTACGACGAAAGTCTTCTGCGCTTTACCGGAGATGGCGGCCACGCGCGTCTTCCATGCCTGCAGCTCTTCCTGGGTGTAGAGGTAGTTGTAACGATCGCTGCCCGAGTCGCTATCGAACCACTGTTCGTAGTTGCGGCCATGCAGTCGCACATAGCCCACTGGCGACGTCACCAATTCGCTGGGGGTGACAGCTTTTCCCAACAGCGGCTGGTCGATGTTGCAGAAGGCCACGCTCTTCTGCGCGAAATAGCGCAGCGTTCCTTCGTTGGTCCAACCGTTGTGTCGGACCTCGATCACCAGCGGATACTGCCTGAACCTATCGAGCAAGGCGTCGAGATAATCGCGATTCTGATTCGTGTTTTTGAAGGAGATGGGAAACTGCATCAGCACCGCGCCCAGCATATTTTCCTGGGCGATGGAATCCAGACCAGCTTTGGCGAGACGCTCATCCTCCAGGCCGGCATGAATCGTGTTCGCCGATGTGCTTTCGACGGCGGCGATAGGCGAATGCGTGAATGCCCGATTGAGCTTGGCGGTGAACATGAATTGTGGGTTCACAAGTCGCGCTTTGCGGCACCACAACTTGCCCCATTCCGGCTTGATATGTCCGTAGAACGATGTGTTGATCTCCAGCATGTCGAAGTACTGGGCCATGTACTCGACCGGATGCTGTGACTTCTTAAGTTGTGCCGGATACACGATTCCTTCCCAGTCCTTGTAGGACCACCCAGCGGTTCCGACGTAAATGTGCGAACCGGAAGTCATCAATGGAGGCAGGGTAGCACAGGCTGATACGGGTCGCCGAAGCCCGCTGGTTGCCGGGTTGCCCAACTCGTCCTGACGATTGTGACCAGCGTCACACACCGACGTGATTGATCGCATAGGCTGTCAGAGGCGCCCGATATATTTCTGTTCCTGCAAGCAAATCCATTCTGTCGGGAAGCAGAAATGAATGAGCTTAAGAACAAGAAGAAGTGCTGGCGTGAGAAGGTGACTGCGGAGATCACCCTGGCCCACGTCGTGCAATTTGCACAAGAAATGGGCTCGGAAATGAGTGCGGCAGAGGTTGCCAGGTTCCTCAACGAAAACGGACTGGCGCAAAGCGTCTGGGTCCACATGATGCGGGCTGGTGAAAGGTACATCAAGTCGAACTTGGAAGCCCGACTCGCGAATTTATCTGACCTCAGACGATCAGATGTTCAGGTCACGATGGTGCAATAGGGCAGTATGAAGTGACGATGGCGGACATCGTCGGATTCATATCAATAGATCACCATTACTAGCCAATACACTCCTGCCGGGTGAGTCACGCTGGGGGCGAAACAGACCCCCAGCGAATACCCGGAACTTAAAGGCTGCGCCAGCAGCCTTTTCAAGTTGGGAGGCAGCTTTCCGAGGTCGGTAGCGGTCCACGCGACCGCGCTGGTTACGCCCGAAACTTCGCCAATCTCTTTGCTATGAAGCGTGTCTTCCCGTGCCATATCGCAGGCTGTGTGCACCAGTTGTGCTCGCGGTTTCCTCGCCGGCGGCGGGACCCCCAACGACTTTGCATAATTGCTGATGGCCTGTTGCACGGCGGCATCCGCCTCCGATTCCGAGTAATCAGGCAGGAGGTGGGCAAAGTCTTCGGTGATGTAGAGCAGTTCGTCGGACTTAAGAATTCCGATTCCTATGGAGTTGAATTGCGGGTTAAGAATGTTGGCACGATGGGGCGGCGACTGCATGAGCATGACATGTGCGCCCTCAATACTACTGTCCAAGGCGATGTTCTCGCCATCTCGATCACATCGCACGTTCTCATCGCTGACGCGTAATTGCAGCGATTCTTCGCCATCAAACTGATGGGAAAGCGAATCATTCTGAGCCATGAGTTGAGTGTGTTTGCGCGCTGATTGCGTGAGTCGCTCATCGAGTTTCAGAGGCGCAAGCCCCTGTTTGACGCGCTCCTGGTTGAGCAGCGACAACAGTCGCTGCTCTCCAGCGGCGTCGAACGTCGGTTGCGAGTAAGCCGGTGACGTGAGGATGAGCGCCATCCAGAGCAGTCTGCACAGCGAAATCAACGCTCGCCTTCGCGATTCGTTGCCAGGTCGCTGGTAGGTGGATTGCATGCTGCGGGTTAGACGCTCGGCGTGCGCTTTCGTTCCCATCCCGGTCAACATACAATACATCTGCGCTTCTCCGGTGACCTTGATGAACATTGCAGTTGTGACGATCCTAACGCTCATGGGCCTTGTGATCGGAGCGGCCTTGGCGTGGCTGATTGCCCGATCAAAGACTGCCGCCATGGCCGAGAGAAAGTCTGAACTGGAGTTGGAACTCAATTCCGTTAAGACCCAGCTCGCGCAACAGAGGGCGGACAATTCCACTCTACTCGCCGACCAAGCGCGAGTCGAAGCGACGTTAGTGAGTGAACGGAAAAACGCCGAGGAGAAACTAAGTCTGTTAACGAATGCTGGAGAACAGCTCAAGGCACAATTTCAGGTGTTGGCGTCAGCTGCCTTAGAGAGCAGCAACGCTAGATTCCTCCAGCTTGCGACGGCCACGCTGCAAAATTATCAAACCCAAGCGGCTGGCGACCTGGCTCAGAAGGAGCAAGCGGTAAAGAACCTGGTCGATCCGATCGCGCAGTCGCTCGACAGCATGAACAAGCAAATACAGGCGCTGGAGCAGGCACGGAGCCAGGCGTACGGCACACTCACGAATCAGGTGGTGTCGCTCACTGAGACGCAGAGAGCACTGCACAACGAAACCGGCAATCTGGTGAAGGCCTTGCGGGAACCCCAGACCCGCGGACGATGGGGAGAGTTGCAACTGCGCAAGGTCTTGGAGCTGGCGGGAATGTTGGAGTACTGCGACTTCGAGGAGCAGGTATCCGTCGCCCTCGGGGACCGTCGCCTCCGTCCCGATGTGGTTGTTCGGCTGCCCGGCGCAAAGAACATTGTGATCGATGCCAAGGCGCCGCTGGCGGGATATCTGAATGCACTTGAGGCGCCGGACGAAGCGACGCGCACTTCCTTCCTGATGGACCATGCCCGCCAAATCAGGCAGCACATCGACAGCCTCGGCGCCAAGGCCTATTGGGCGCAATTTCAACCCACTCCCGAGTTCGTCCTGCTCTTCCTGCCAGGTGAGGTTTTCTTTCGGGCGGCGCTGATGGCAGATCCCGAATTGCTGGAGTATGGAGATGGCAAGGTAATCCTGACCTCGCCGATTACCATGATCGCCGTGCTGAAAACCATCGCCTACGGATGGAGCCAGAAGAACCTGGCCGAGAACGCTCGCAACATCAGTGAAGCCGGGAAGCTGTTGTATGAGCGTCTGTGCACCATGACGGGATACGTGGACAGCCTCGGCAAAAAACTACGAGGTGCGGTGGAATCGTATAACGAAATGCTCGGCTCTATGGAAAAAAGGGTATTTCCAGCTGGACGCAAGGTCGTCCTCGAACACGACCGCCTGCTCACCGCGGAGAGCCTGCCAGATCCTAAGCAGATTGAGAACACGCCGCGCCACTTGGAGTCGCCTGACTGGCGGGACGGGGCACTTCCAGAGTCGTTCTCGCTGGTCAGCGAAGATGCTGATCCGTCAAAGTCATAAGGATTGGCCGCGACTCTATTCGTACAAAGCCGCGACCTGCGACCGTAACTCAGAGCCGAGGATCTTGCGATCCCCAGTCGCTGGTACCGGATCACCGAACGTGATCCGGGCTTTGACCTCACGCTTACCTAACAAGTTGAGCAGATGGGAACCCAGGGGCGCGTTGCCCCACCAACAGATCTCGTTTTCCACCACGCCATCCTCCAAAGCGTAGCGGATCGCACATGGCGTGATGGTTTCTCGTGCGTCAATCGCGGAACGCAACATGGTGGAATGAAAGCGCAATAATTGCTCGCCGTTGGTGGTCGTTCCCTCTGGAAATAAGACAACACGGACCCCATTTCGCAGGCACTCGGCGATGCTGGCATTAGCGCGCGAGCCATCGCCCTGCTTCTCGCGGTGAACAAAAATCGTGCCTGCCTGTGCAGCGAATCGCCCAATGATGGGCCAAGCAGCGACCTCCGCCATGGAGACGAAAACACAAGGCAGGGCGGCGCTGAAGGTAAGAATGTCGAGATAGCTCAGGTGATTGCTCACGATGAGTCCGCCGGAAGGGAACTGGCCGTGCAACGATAGTCGAACTCCGAAACGTGGCAGTGCGCGCGCGCAGCAGCGATGCAACCACTCTGCATTTTGCGCCTGCGACGGTGGACCTTGCCGCTCGAGCCGCGATCGATCGAACTGTCCACGAACGACTTCATTTGCGAATGCGAGCAAACGTTTGAGTTGTCTGGCGCGAGTGGCGAGCAGGTTGTCTATTCCCCCCTGAAGTGTGAGATTGCGAACCTACTGGCAGTCTAATCAAATCAGCCAGCTTTGGGGGAGCAGTCGCGGGTAACTGACCATTTCGTCCGGGTTGCGAGCTTTGACACTGATGAGAATGGGCTGATAACCTAAGATACTGGACGAGAATCTCCCTCCACATAAGCGTCCCCGTCGTCTAGCCTGGCCTAGGACACCGCCCTTTCACGGCGATAACACGGGTTCAAATCCCGTCGGGGACGCCAAATCTTTTCAGAGACTTAGAGCGACAGAGCGATTTGTCGTAGGCACAAAAGGGAACAGCAGGACTGCTAAATCTCTCTGTCCTGCCGTTCCAGAACTTCATTTCGGTACTTCCAGGCGTTTCGCCAATACGTTCCCGTGCAGATGATCGTGGCGGGAGCTTGTGCCACCGCGGGTTCCATCGCGGTCGCCTGAGCCAAGTTCCCGCGAAAATCACCCTTTCGCAGGAGCCGTAGAGCCACGTCCGCGGGGTTGAAGTGATATACGCCGGCGTCCAGGCCAGTGAGGGCGCTAGTCACGACGTACAGTTCGATCTCGTAAAGAGCTCCTGTACAGGCTGCGGCGCGAAAGTAGACGACTCCCCCCGGATGCTCGCGCTGTTTGGTAATTCCGGCGGAAAAGTACAGGAGTCGCGCCAGGTCCTTGAGGTCTGGGAGCGAATTGGTGCTCGACGAGGGCACGGACTCTGAGATCGCAGAGAGCCCGGCCACTCCTGTTTGCGGCAAGTCGCGCGACAACCGAAGGGGCTCTATTGAGGGATAGATCTTGAAAGGTGGCGGCCGATTGGCCCAGTCCAGGAAGTGAGCATTATTACGAATACTCCACGGAGAGTGCTTCGTGCCATTGTGATATTTCCAAGTTGCCGCGACGTCGTGGTTGTTCATTGGTTCCGACGTCGAGATTAGCACTAGTCAGGAAACACGTGCACGCCATGAGCCTTGCGACGGCGGATGGTAAGTCGATCAAGGACAATCCGAAGGTTGGCCCTCACTTGACGACAACAGCGCATCGTATGAGTTGGCTGTTTGTCGATAAGAAGAGGAATTCCGGAGGACCGATCACTGATTGTGGGTGCGTCGGCCATGCGGAATATATCCAGGTGTGCTGAAAATGTCAGTACCGTTCGTGAGGGGACACGACAAGTCAAGTCGTAGTCGCCGAATGATCGGTTTGTGATCGCATTGCATTCGCTTAATAGAAACCGTCAAACCGGACCACATGCAAGCAGGAACCACAAGCTGAAGCAAGGCGTGGTCGTGCAGCGCGATTACCAACGCGATCCCCTCCTGGTGAATTCGTTTGGCAGCGAGCTCAGCCAGGTCTGGACCAAGCTCATCGATAACGCGATTGACGCTATGCACGGAAAGGGCGAGCTTCGCATCCGAACCTATCGCGACGACGGTTGCGCTGTAGTCGAAATTGGCGATAACGGTTCTGGAATTCCCGACGAGGTGCAGCCCCACATCTTTGAGCCTTTCTTCACGACGAAAGGAGTGGGGGAAGGTACTGGCCTCTGGCTCGACACTGTCCAGAGGATTGTGAAGAAGCACAGGGGAAACATTGAGGTTCATTCCAGCCCCGGCGACACGCGCTTTCAAGTGTGGCTCCCTTTAGCTGGGACTTCGCCCTACGGTATTCCGCCGGCATGACGAACGCAGAGCACATTCTTTGAAGATGGGGCGCCACAAGTCAAGTCGCATTCGCCTAGCAATCGGCTCGTGATCGCATTGCATTCGCTTGATGGGGAACCTTCAAACCGGACCGACTGTCAGCCCTTTGGAGAAAAGGGCTTCAAATCTGGCCCAGGAGCTTTGGCAGGACACGTTCTCCGAGTCCGGGTTCAGCGCGAAATACGCAGAATTGCGGTTATTGTCGCCGATATTCAGAGCCATGGCGCAGGGTTTCTCTGCACTCGGGACTAGATGGCGGAGGATGCAGTCACGAGCGAACCCCTCTCCGCTTGAATTCCCTGCTAACAGGGAAAAATAAAGGGAATTTCTCTGAAGTCTCATGCCCCAATTCGGTTTTGACCGCCGTAGGCCACTCATTTTGTCTAACTCTTGGGACCAACATACAGGTTTAGTGTTAAATCGAACAGGGACTATCGGGGCCGTATCAGGGAATCTAAGGCCGACTATCAGCGAATAACTCATCTCCATCTTGGCGGAGCCCGAACAATGGCTGCAGGCACGGGAAGTGAAGCTCCGAGCTCTCGGCTCAGAACCAGACTCTAGTGCACGGTGAAATTAGTTGAAATCTTGTGATTGTAAGTTATAGATAATGAAAAGCCTATAAGCCGACTGTTGACCACTATTGAATCTTGCAGTCTTTTCGTACCTTGACAGGTACAGATTGTGCCTGGTGTTGCGTGGGCAGGAACCCTTCGAGACAAGTTCCGCTCCGAACCTGATGGTATTGCGAATCGAGGAGCGCCTAAGGAGACTCTGAACAAGTACTTCGATTTCCACCGATCTGCGGTTTAGATTGAGAGGAAATTTGGCGGAGGGCTGGTAGAGCGATGCAACAGCAGACACTGGCGATGGCGAACGGGTTTGAGCAGTACGCAAAGAAGACGCGGCGGGCTGTGTTTCTGGAAGAGATGGAACAAGTGGTGCCGTGGGCCCA
>Ga0097691_1000875_pt1 | contig 24032 bp, 27 predicted proteins | sample NGESurdeep072012_8_FD_72858 | JGI IMG/M metagenome (GOLD analysis project Ga0097691, IMG submission 72858) | Arctic peat soil microbial communities from Barrow, Alaska - NGEE Surface sample 210-1 deep-072012 | ecosystem: Environmental > Terrestrial > Soil > Wetlands > Peat ... | reverse complement strand
CCCCGCCATCATGCGCAAGCCGAGGGAGCAATCGAGGATTTTAAAAAAAGTTCCCAGCGCGCCTGGATGAAGTCGCGCGCGAAAAAGCAATCGAGCGACTGCAAGTAATGACGTTCTTAGGTGGGGTGTCTGTCGCTGCCGGAGGCACGAGCGCACCGCTGGTCGTTGAAAAGATTGTGCCGACGGTTGCTTTCGACAATAGCAATGTGCCCCTCCAGAAGCCATTTGATCCCGGTGAAACGACGCGAATTCTATCGGAGTTATTCGCAGAAGTTGCGGTTCAACTCAAAGCGTGCAACATAGCGATCAGGGGATTTTAACGTGAGTACATTCAAAGCTATCTACCGAGTAAGTCCAGCCGGAACTTTGACTAATTGCGCACTGGTTGCGACGGCTGTGCAGCCGGGCGGAGCAGCTTTCGGCTGGCAATTCGGAAATCAGTCGGTGCGCTGGTCACCGTCGGTTATTTCACCGTCAGCAAATGGGCGATTCGCCACGAGAGCTTCACTTTCTACGACCCGGATCGCGATAACCGGCCGGTCGCGGTCGACATTGCCATTCGGCGGGACAAGCAGATGCAGGCCGACGCCGGCATGATCAAGCTGCCGGTCGTGGTCTTCAACCACGGCAATACCGTCAAGAACACCGAATATTCCTTCATCAACAACGTGTTCGCGGCGCACGGCTACATGGTTCTGAGCATCCAGCACGACCTGCCGACTGATCCGCCGATGGTCACGAAAGCCGGCGAACTCTATGTCGGACGCCTGCCGCAGATCCTTCGGGGCGTTTCCAACATCAAATTTGCCGTCCAGGAAATGCAGAAGGTCGAGCCGAACGCGGACTACGATCGTCTCACCGTGGGCGGCCACTCGATGGGCGGCGACATCACGATGTATTTCGCCAAGCAGTATCCCGACCGTGTCACGAAGGTCGTGACGCTGGACAATCTGCGCGTGCCCTTCATCACCTCGGGCAAATTCAAGATCATCTCCTTCCGCTCCAAGGACCCGCAGTTCAAGACCGACCCCGGCGTGCTACCGAGCGAGGAGCAACGCGAGAAGGCGGGCATCTCGGTGGTGAATACCCCCTTCAAGCATAACGACATGCCCGACACCGGACCGAAGGAGGCAAGGGCCTCGATCGAGGCCATGCTCGACGAGTTCCTGGCCGACGCGGATAACAGCAAGGTCACGCCGGTCGAGGACTCCACGCCGAAGATTCTCGAACCCGGTCCGGTCGCGCCTTACGTACCGGTCGCACCCGTCCAGAACTGACCCCCGCATTACGCTTTGATCGAAGCAAGCTGGGCACTGGTCTGCACGGCCAAGGTGATTTTAGATTGAATTATTCTTGACGCCTTCAGCCGCCCCATTGGCTAAGCATCGGATGGAGGTTTAGTTCCACTCCCGCGCTTGGCACTCCAACGCACTGTCCTAACGCCGCACGCTAACGATACCTTGAACGGCAGAGCCGGTTCTCAAAGTAAGCGGCCATCGGACGAACACTTGAAGAACCGAGTGCTGACAGGTCCTTCAGTGATTTCAATAACCATCGGGTCAAGAACTTTTAGATGGAACGCCCGGTTTTTGAACCATGGCAACCAGCCCCCATGCTTGCCAAGCGATTCCGTGATCTGAAAACCACCGTTCTTGGTGCTCTTAACGGATCTGATTGCTCGCTCTGCCGGACGACCTCCTCGCACCACAAATCGCTGGCCGTCTGAGAAAATTATGACCGTCGGAAAAGTCCCGTTAAAAAGCGCATCTACACCCAATCTTTTAAGTGTCAAACACGTTCCTGCTTTGGACCCTGGAAAAGGTTGATCCATCGCGACCCAGACACCGCTGATCGGATAAGTTTGCGCGGAAGCCGCAAAGGAAGATAGTGAACCCACAATTAAAACCGAGGTCTGAATTCCAGCCCGGAGGTAAGGCCGGCTGCCGAGCAGCAAATGGAACGGGTTGATCATAGGGTTCTCCCTGACCGACCTCCGGCATCGGCCATGTTGAAACTCCCTTGAAAAGCCCCAACCCCTTGTAGGGTCGTCCGTAGAAATCCGGTGTGAACTGGTTCACATCGGGAGGATCTGATTCGAATCGAAGTCAAACCCCGCCGGGACCCCGGCGCATCAGCCGTCCAGGCTGGTGCGCGGCCATCATGCCTCGCGGCCTATAATAGGGACGTTGCGCTCCCGCGCGTGCGCGTAATGGCCTAAAAATTTCGGACTCCCAGGAATATCCACATGTCCAACCGAGCCCGCGCGAAACGCGCGGGAAACCTCTTTCAAACATGGCGATGGAAACGGCCCTGCGACGGCTGGACATTCAAGACGCCACCGTTCACGGCTTCCGATCAAGCTTCCGGGATTGGGCGGGCAACGTCTCAAACTTCCCGCGCGAAGTCACAGAAACAGCGCTGGCGCACGTCATTGGAGACAAGGCCGAGCAAGGGTACCGCCGTAGCGATGCGCTGGAGAAGCGCCGCAAGCTGATGGAAGCATGGGCTAGTTATTGCGAGCCTAAGGCGGGGAACGTCGTTCAGATTGGAAACCGTACACGCGCCTAAATTGAGCGACTCACTGTAATATTGGGGAGCGCAGATAGAACGGCTATCTGACAAACCGGCAGCACCACCCGGTTCCGCGCGCTCAATAGCTGAGACGGCAAATGCCATTCAGATTCAAATCACTTGGATACACGGCCAGACCTATTGAAGTGTCAGCAGATATACTGAGGCCGCTTCTTCAAAGGGTGCGGAACATTCATCCTGAAGACGCTGATTTCGCGAACAATCTTGGGCCGGAGGCTGGGCATTTTCTGTCTTCCAACTCCCTTCGCGCATTGATCCGAGATGAGTTGGGGGACGAGAAGGTCGCCTGGGAAATCGAGGAGAATAAGCGGTTCTTGAATAGACTTTCGTCGCTGCTGCCGGCCCTTTCGGATTTATTTAATCCTGCCCAACCGGACAACTTAGAGGGGTTTTGCTCGTCCATTGATGATTGCTGCAGCGATTATCGAACTAGTAGGCATCGTCTTCGCAAAGATCGGCAATTGCGTGAGACGCGCGAAGCCGCAGCTTTAGCCTCAGAGCGTTTAGCTAGTGCCCTGAAGGCCCTCGGTGTTGTTGAACGTTATATCGAATTTGATTACGAAGATTTTCACGACTTGTATTTTCGCTCCGATGAAGACGCCTCATTTATTTCTGTCGGTCGAATAAATGAAAACGAAAAGCATAATCCCTATTCGACATTCCAAATGCTAATTCGGCAAATGAGGGTTTGCCAAGCGGTATTGAAAATCACGCAAGCGAGGGCAAGTGAAGATCCAGAGAAGCTGTTCATAGCTGGCAATAGCGGCAAGAATGTTATCGTTGAGTACGCTCACATGATGTCTCTCATGTGGAATGGACCCGCGATAACAACAACGCCTGGCTCCGATTTCGCCCTTCTATGCAGCCTTTTGTTCGAATGCGCTACCGGCAAGACCGATGAAGGTCTTGCAGGAGCGATCAATCTGTACGCGCGCAGTCCTCGAAGGAAACAAAAAGAAGACGACGAAGCGGAATTCCTAGAGACTGAGTTGAATGAAGATAATTTTGAAAGCGTTCGACGGCCTATGCGGACCGCTACGCAAGAGATGGAGGAGTGCAAAAAGCTTATAGGAAGCGACCTTCTTGATGATTTTGCGCGAGCGCTGCTGTTGTCAAAATCCAAGCGGAATCCGAAGAATATTCGCGCCGCTTCTGAAATCTACGGACCGTTTCAAACTCGAATGACCCAGCTAAGCGATGATCAACTTGCAAAGATCAAACCGATTACTATCGACAACCGGGCTGCAGCATCACTCGATATCGAGCTTGGAAACCTGCGCCGGTCTATAAAGCGGAGTTCCGGAACGATAATCGACCCTACTTTGCGCTAACCGCGAAAGTATCCTCAACAGGTTGTTTGGGAAATCACGTATTCGTCCATGGTCGCCTTCGTCCCAGCGCGGCGTTGTTGAAAGGACCATGATGGAAAGTTATCCGATCGCTCTCACCATTGCCGAAGCCTGCTCTGCAGCGCGAGCCGGCCGTACATCGCTTTACCATGCAATTAATGTTGGTCAGTTGCGCGCGGTAAAGCGAGGGCGGCGAACTTTGGTGCTTACCGAGGACTTGCGTCGCTGGATCGAGGGTCATCCAGCCATCGAACGCAAGATGCCAACAAAATAAAACCCCGGCCGCGGTCTTCACACCGCGCCGGGGCTAATTCGTCCATCCCCATTCCCATGGATTTAGACATCATGACACTACACCATAAAGCCAAGCGTTGCCAACTTCCCGATCTTTTCGATTGGGTCACCGAACAGGACAGCCGGGTCGCCGACCACCGGGTCCGGTGGGTGGCTCGTCGGTGCCGAGTACCGTTCGCCACTGCAGAAACCATCATTGCAAATGCTGGCTTCTCTGACGGGGAGCGCCGATGATTCTCATAGTGAAAGTCGGCGAAACCGGACCGGTGGTGACCTTGCGCGGGCGCGACGCATGGGCATTGCTGGAGTTGAAGGCCGCAAACGACAATGGATGCACTCCGATCGATCATCCGGGGCCGCGTTGGAGCGGCTACGTCCACAAACTGCGCAAGGCCGGTATCATCATCGAGACCATCCGGGAAATGCACGGCGGACCCTTCTCCGGCCAGCACGCGCGCTATGTGCTGCGGAGCCTCATCACCATCCTCGAAAAGAAAGGCGGCAAGTCGTGATGACGATTGCTGACCTAAAAATCGTCACCGGCGGGGCTTCGGCCCCGCCCGCAATCCGACCCCATCCAATGTCGCGAACAATCACGGACGGGGTTCCGGCCGTTCTGGAGGGTGGTCATGCAAAAGCGCCCTAAAAGAAACAAGCGGATCGATGCACCGCATGTCCGTTTCTATGACTGGCTCCTAACTTCGCCAGCGTATCTTTCCCTCAATTGCCCTGCGCGGGCCGTGCTGATCGAAGTTACAAGGCTCTACAAGGGCAATAACAACGGCCAGCTCGGCCTATCCGTTCGCCGCGCTTCCGAGCGATGCAACGTTGCGCGTGGAACGGCTGCCCGTGCGTTTGCCGAACTCCAGGAGCGTGGCTTCATCGAACTCGTGACGAAAGGAGCGTTCAGCAGGAAATCGCCCCACGCAAGCGAATGGCGACTAACGTTCAACACTTGCGACGTGACCGGCGAGCTCGCGAGCAAGGCGTTCATGCGGTGGGGACGCGAAAAACAAAACGCGGTATCAAAATATCCCATTGCGGTATCAAATCAGGGCCACCGTGCCGCATGAATTCACTCGAAAAGAGCCTCACGGTGCCTTCATTTGATACCGTGAAGGCCTATTAGCCGGATGTCGCGGTATCAATCTAGGGCACACATATAGTTTACCATAGGGGTTAACATGAACATGACTGGAGCATGAGATGGATCTTGAGAAGCAAACTAGGATTATTCCGCCATCAACAAATTCGATCGACCAGCCAAAGGAAGTATCGCTCTTCGATGCTGTTCGAAAATGGACGGATGCGGAAGGAGCGGATGCCTTTTACATTGAATTAGACGGTGAGCGTCTAACGCCCGATCAAATCCAGGCAATTGCACATTCGGAAGCCTACAAGGATCGGCTGTTAGCATTCAATGAAAGACTCGCCTGAATGCCACGACCACGCGAACGGGTTTGCTTGCAAGACGGACTGAGGCTGGATTTGAATTGGCTCGCTCGGAGGGGTTTCATTGAGCTCGGTGCAAACATCGGCCTCCGTGGAATCACATGGACGCATTCGTATTGGGGGGACGTCGCCACCGGCATGATTAGCGCCGACATGAGCGGCAAAGACGAAGGCTGGTTTCGCATCCAGCTTGGCAGCCTCGATCAGCGGATTACTCTCGTTTCCCGTCCGCGACATTTCGGCGGCAGGCAATGGTACTTCTTGTGTCCGATTAGAAACCGCCCCGCTTCGGTACTTTGGAAACCTAACGGGGCAACAAGGTTTTGCAGTCGCCAGACCTGGGGCAGCCAGGTCGCCTATCAATCGCAGTTCAACGATGCGACAAACCGGGCGCATGGTGGACAGGCCAAGATCAAATCGAGACTGATCGGGGACCTTGATCCAGATGAATGGGATTTGCCGCCGAAGCCGAAATGGATGCGGTGGGACACCTACAATCGCGCCGAGGAAAAGTTCGATCGCTACGAATCTATCCTGGATGAAGGCGTCTTCAGGCTGGCGGCGAGGCTTGGAATGCGATTTAGCCGGAATTAAATTCTCGTTAGGCGGGGCGCAGCCAGGGAGCCAGAATGCGGGATGGTTCAGGACGAATGCGTTTAAGCCATTCCGTCTGCCTTGGGCTCATGCCTCACCCCAATCGACTTTCCGCCCTCCCAGCGGACCTCCGGGAATGAGTGCAGGAAAGCTGCTCTTACTAGTGGAGAGCTCAAATGACGACCTGCCCATACTGCCTCGTGACGGCGGCACGCAGCCATCGCCAGCTTCAAAATCGCCTGCGCAACATCAAAAACTTTTCTGACTTGAAAGTGTTTGAATGTCCGAAATGCGGCGGGACGGAATGGACGACTACCGACGCGATGGTCGAACCGGAGCCGCGGCCAAAACGATGGCAGAGAAGCTATCTTCTGCAAGCATTCTCGGCGGCGCTCGCCGGGATCAGAAAGAGGTATAGGCAGTGAGCCCAGTTCTAAAAGAAGGGAGGGCGGGGTCCGTTAAACGAATCCAGGGTCACCCTGCTTTGACGTGTATGCCCGCTCCAATGCCAAGCGCCCCGCGTGACCAATCGTCAAAGTCTTGCCAGCTTTCGCTGGAATGAGCGGCCCTTTGGCAGCCGCAATTCCGGGACTCGACAAGCCTTTGAGGGATGGGGTGCTTCGATGCCGCTGACCCGAGGCAAGATTGTAGGACACGACACCGAGCGGTTGGCATTCCGATTTACGATGCTGAACGGCGGCGAAACGGTCCAATGTCAGATCAGTGACGCCGCGATGGACGAGCTGGCAGGCACGAAGGGTACGGAAAGCACCGCGAGGCAGCGGCAATTTTTATCGCTGCGAAACACCATTGAACGAATTGCGTCCGACTTGTTTGACGAAGCCCCCACCATCCAAGGTTACGTCATTCGGATATTCATGAAACATCTGAGGAGGTAGTCGCCGGGGCGCCCGGCCTGGCGGAGAGGGAGTCCGGCGAACTATTGATTTTTAGCGTGCGCCGACGTCCGCTGATGGTTCATAAAAGCCAATAAATATGGGACTATTATCCCCCTATTGATCGTCATCGTCCATTTCCGTCTGCCCCAAGTCGTGTATTTTTGGGGACTGACTTGGGGACTGGAACGGGAGCCGACATGTTGGGCAAACTCACCGCGCGAAAAGTCGAAAGCGCCAAACCGGGCAAACATAGCGACGGTGGCAACCTCTATTTGATTGTTTCGGAGACCGGGGCTCGCAAATGGGTGCTGCGGTTCACGTGGCGCGGCAGAGCGAAAGAGATGGGGCTTGGCAGCGCCACCAGCGTTCCCCTAGCCGACGCCCGCGAGAGGGCCGCCAGTGCGCGCCGGAAGATTGCCCAAGGGCTCAACCCGATTGACACGCGCAAGCGTGACGGGAGCATTCCGGGGTCTCCTTTGTGGGGTGTTGCTGTCATCAGGAGATAATGGTCCGTCATTGTCGACAGCGCCTCACCAAGCTTGTAGGCAAGCGTTTTCTTGTCGGCGCTATAGGCGGCCATCTTGTGGGCCTCGTCGTTAGCGTCTTCGATACGCGAAATCCATGAAATGGACGTGATAACTTGGTCTTTTTCCTGCCAGGGATTCTGGCCATAGTTGGCACGCAAGACATCGCTGCGAACCACCTCGAAGGGCTCACGGAATTTTTCCTTTAGCTCGCGCTGCCATTGAAAGCATAAATTTGCGGGCGCAACGATCAGCGTCCTCTTGACGAGACCTCTTATCTTTAACTCTTTCAGCAGCAACCCCGCCATAATCGTCTTTCCCGCACCCGGGTCGTCGGCGAGCAGAAATCGTATACGCGGCAGACGCATGAAGTAATCGTAAACGGCCTCGAGCTGATGCGGCAGCGGATCTACGCGCGAAATGGAGAGAGAAAAATACGGGTCGTACTCATATGCGAGCCCAAGCCGTGCGGCTTCGATCCCAAGGCGGAAACGTTCAGGGTCACCGTCGAATGGCTCTCGCTCGGGCGTTGCGTCTAGGAATTGAAGTTGGTCAAGGCGTAGGACACGCTGATGAACCTGTCCGGACTTCTGACCTGCACCCACGATCTTGATCGCGTCACCAAGCGGCGTGACGACGAGTACCTCGATAGGCTCAGGGAGCACCAGCCCGCGGACAATGATGCCGACCCTTAGTTCACTCGCGTTCATCTGGTCCTACTGGCCGTTCGATTCATTTGACTGGACGCGAGTGTTTGCCTTGCTCGGAAGCACTCCGTACTGCGCTGGTATCTTCAGCTTAGAGCACAAGGAACGGGCTTTTGCCATTAGAGCGATTGCACATACTCTATCAACCGCTCAGCTGAGCCGGCTGATGGGAATGTCCCGATCAATGTTGAAATAGGGAAGACGGCTTTGCTTGCCTTGAGCCATTAGGTTCCGGGCGTCTAATCCATCAAGGAAAGCAATGCCATGACGAAAACGACACTGACCCGCTCTTGCCCAATCACGCCACGAATGGAAGAGGCTTGGCGAGCTGTTGATGCCTGCTTTGGTCGGTTTTGCCTGACGGCCGGGATCGAGGCTCTGCAAAGCATGATGGCTGCCGATGTGGAAGGCCTGTGTGGAGGTCGGCATGCCCGAAACGCGGAGCGCCGGGGCGACCGCTGGGGACGGACACGAGGCAAGATCGGCTACCACGGCGGCAAAGTTGATGTTGTTCGACCTCGGGTCCGCGCGCGCGCCGGTGACGAACTGATGCTGCCGAGTTGGGCGGCGGCAACCAACGAGGACTGGCTGGGCAGGACGGCCATGAACCTCATGTTGATCGGGGTGGCGACGCGCAAGATCGGACGCGCCGTGAGGTTGCCGGAAGGCCACCTCCGCCGGGTTGACGGCAACGGCACTTCGAAATCCGCGGCGTCACGCCGGTTTGTGGCGCTATCGCAGGAGCGTCACGCGGCGGTTCGACACCACCGAGCACAATCTCCGCAGTACCTCAGTAAGGAGACCTCTGGCGGCACGATTGACGAGGCTCTTGCGTGCCAGGAGCGGAAGTGCTTCGTCAGCAGCGGCGAAGGTGTTTCCTATCCCTGCATTTTCTTTTCAAGGATCTGACTCATTACCAGGAATGTTACTGGCCAAACAGCGACCCAAATTCCCAACCGCTCTGCGTGAGCCTCTTGCAAAGCCGCTCTTAAAGCAGGATCGTTAATACTGGCAAGGACTGGCCTTATAATTTCAATCTCCGACCCAAAGTACCATACCAGCCATGCGAACGGGACAGAAATGAGTCCTAACCAGAACAAGACTTGAGGTAACATTTTCATTTTTTCCTCCTTTGGACGTGTTGCAGAGTCTAGTCATTCAGTGCGAGTGCCTTTGAACGGAGGCTCCCTACTAGACCATCTTTCAGGGCCTCTCGCCACCGACCTCGACGATTCCAATCGTCTTCGCCAGCGGCGATGAGCCGATCAAGTACGGCCTCGTCGACAGCATTAACCGACCGGGGGGAATGTCACGGGGGTAACGGTATTCCCTGGCATGTTGCTGGGGAAACGGAACCAGTCTTGTCGACGCGTATTGGCAGGATGGCGCCTACAGTGGCGAACGAGCTTGCGAGTCAGCAGGTGACAGTGCTCGTGGCAGTGGGCGGCGAAGCTTCTGCGCGCGCCGCGAAAGCTGTTAGCGGGGCAGAGGCGCCTGAGGGTCACATCCCCGCAGGCCGCGTTCTAGCGGCGGCCGGCACTTCGGCAGCCATAGCGGAAATAACGCACCGGCGCCGACACGGCGCAGCGGCTAAGCGGCCTTCCAGGCCGCGCCCCTCTCCGCGTAGGATGCGAGCGCTTCCGACCGGTTTTCCGAGTGCCCGGCCAACCGAGGCGACGAGCTGAACGCGCTGCTGCCGGATCGTGCCCAATAGGAAACGGCGCTGTTACCAGCGCCGTTCTGGTGCACCTACGCGTGGAACCGGCCCACTTCGACTGGCGCTGGCGGGAGCGACCCGCTCTGGCTCTCCTGGCGTGGGAAGCCTGTTTCGCGATCCGCTGGCGACGCTAAGCCGCGTCCAAGTGGAGTCAATTGGAACGACAATTAATTTTAGGCCAGCGGCTATTACCAATCGCGATATCGCAGCATCGGCCTTGCTGATCGCATCCAGGCTCGCGCAAGTGCGGCGGATGGGAGAGCTGCTGAAGCGGTTCGATGCGCGTGGCGCGCATGAAAAACGACGCCACCTTGTTTCTCAGAAAAAGATCGCGGATCAGGCGGGTATCTCGCAGCGTCAACGGGAAACCGCTGTCCGCGTCGCCAACATCCCTCGCGAGCAATTTTCGTCAGGGCCTTGACGGCAAGCGTCGCGTTGTCCGTCGTGCCGATCTCGTTGATGACGACGGAGTCATTGCGGCGATCTTGCAGAACGACGCCGAGCGCGTCGGCGCCGGCAAGGCGAGCAGCACCACGACGACGGGGCACCCGTTCAAGCCCTGTAGCGGTTGCTATACCCGCGCTGAATGTCGGTCGGCTAATCACTGTTTCGCCAACAAAGCCCAGGCCGCGACCGCCTGACCGTTCCGCGCCGCGCGCACAACGACAGGGCCCGCCGGTTCAAGCCGGCGGGTTTTTTTGTGTGTCAAGGACATTAATCACGTAAGTTTGACATCGAAAAGAGCGGCCGGGAAAAAATTCCTACAGCAGCCCGTTAGCCTTGGAGGCAACACGACAATCCGAACGACTTTAACCAAATTGGTTAATAAGTACTTGATTTCATTGTGTCTTTCCCCTTGCGCCCGTTCGGGCCTAAATTATATTCGTGCCTACACGATGCATATTAATCGGACAGGTTACGCTATGAACCAACCTCAGGTTGTGAAAATGTTAATCAAGCTGCCGGGCGATGTTCGCGAGTGGCTTGAGGGCCAAGCAGCGCGCAACATAAGTTCAATGAACGCGGAAGTTGTCAGAAGCCTCCGCGATCGGATGGACCACGATGAGCAGCGGAAGGCGGGATGACAGAGATCTTCCCCAGGCGCCGCCGCGGCCGCCAAAGCCCCGCCGCCGAGGCTATTTACCAAGAGCAGCGCCTCGTCTTTTGCGACGTCGTGCGGGAAATCCAATCAAGGTTGGATTTTGAGGTCAGCTCGCGCGGCTGGGCTTATATCTTCGAAAACCGCGGCACCATCACCAAGTACGAAATCGACATCTGCCAGGCGCTGATCAATGACTGCCGCAAGTCTGGCGAGCTTTCACTCGATATCTGCTCCACCGATGAAAGCAGAAAATTCGAGAACATAGAGGCTATCGACGAGACCGATCCTACGGAAGCCGCCGCTGCTGTTCTCGACTACGTCAGTCGCGCGCACCTCTGGTACAACCCGATTTCCTTCTTTGATTTCCAGGACTCCTACATCCAGATGGTCGTCGAGAAGATCGACCTACGCAGCCTCTTTGAGCCGGTCTGTGAAGAATACTGCGTCCCAATCGCCAACGCCAAGGGCTGGGCAGACCTTAATCTGCGCGCCGACATGATGAAGCGGTTCAAGTACTGGGAGTCGAAAGGGAAACGGTGCGTCCTGCTTTACTGTGGTGACTTCGACCCGGCCGGAATCCGCATTTCAGGACATCTCCGCTCCAACCTTCGGGACATGTCGGCGGCGGTTGGCTGGGACCCCGAGAACCTGACCATTGAACGGTTCGGACTCAACCATGATTTCATCAATGCCAACGGCCTGACCTGGATCGACAACCTGATTACAGCTCCGGACAAAGCCTCGCCGATTCAAAGCATAATGATCACCTTAAATCGTATGTGCAGGACTATATCGCCCGGTATGGCGCTCGGAAGGTTGAAGCCAACGCGCTGGTCGTCGCGCCAGAGGCGGGGCGGGCACTGTGCCGGGCTGCAATCGAAAGGCATCTCGATATCGAGCGCATCGAGTTATATCGCGACCGGCTCCGGCAAGAACAGGGTGAGGTTGCTTCTGAGATTCGACGGCTTCTGGCGGAGGCTGCCGAATGACCAAAGCCGCCCTCACCCTTGACGAAGCTGCCACCGAGCTGCGCAAGTCCTCGCGCTGGTTGCGCGAGTGGCTACGCGCCAATCCACGGGATAACGACAGCGAGCCCTATTTCACGCCGGTTGGTCGGGATAAGATCTTTCACCAAACCGACATCGCTCGGATCGAACGTGCGCTCAGGGAGGGCATGCAGTGTCGCTCAAGCTCAGGCCGCCGCGCTCAGGCAAAACGCCGAACTATGAAATACGAGGGACCCACCTCAGAGTCCGCGTGGAAGTTAGCAGCGGAACTAACAAACGATCCCTCGCTCTCAAGCAGCTCCGCAAGATCGAGGAGTGCATCGAAGAACACGGACAATACCCCGCGCCCGAACCTAAGCCTCGTACAGGGGAGCCGACCTTCTTGAGCGCCGCGAACGCATACATGCAGGCTAGTGGTCAGCGGCGCTACGTGGCGACGGCCATCAAGCATTTCCGCGAGACTCCGCTCTCGCAGATCGACCAGGACGCGATCGACAAGGCCGCGGTCGAGCTCTATCCGAACGTCACGCCGGCGACCCGCAGCAGGCAGTGCTACACGCCGGTATCGGCCATCCTGCACCACGCGCTCGCCGACAAGTGCCCGCTGATCCGCCGCCCAAAGGGCTCCAAGGGCGAGGAGAAGAAGGATTTCATGTGGCCCGATGTCGCCTTCGCCATCATCGAGGAGGCCGACAAGATCGATGCCGAGTTCGGCCTGTACCTGCGCATGCTGATCTACACCGGCATCCGCAAGGGCGAGGGGCTGAACCTGCTCACCGCTGACGTCAAGCCCGAGGAGCGCGCCGCGTGGCTGCGCACCTCGAAGAACGAGGATCCGCGGATGCTGAAGCTACGAGAGGACATCCTGGGACCGCTGCAAGCCCATCTCGAGACCAGCATGGGAGAGCGCCTTTTCCGCTTTCGTGACGGCGGCTACTTCAAGCACCTGTTGATGCGCTCGAAGCTGGCAGTGCTCGGCTTGCCCTGTCCCAAGAGCCGCCCGAAGGGCTGGAAGCCGCCGGCCAATCGCCTGTCGTTTGTGGGCTTCCACACCTTCCGCCACACCTGGGCGACGTGGATGCGCCGCTATGGCGGGGCCGATATTCAGGGGCTCGTCGAGACCGGCAACTGGCGCAACTGGCGTAGTGCCCAGCGCTACTCCCATGCGGTCGCCCGCGAGGAGTGGGACCGTGTGGATAACCTGCCCGCCATGCCTTCCGGCCCAGCCAAAGTGAGGGAGGCATAAAATGGGCTGGGTGTACGGAATCCAATCAGGCCCGTTCATCAAGGTCGGCGTCGGGAACAGCATCCAAGCCCGTCTCCGAACCATGAACTTGTACAATCCGCACCCGTGCAAGGTGGTGTTACGTCGCCAGTGCGATGAGCCCTACTTCGTCGAAAAGCGGATTCACGAGCTTCTGAAGCTGCATTCGATTGGGCGCGAGTGGTTCGCTGCCACCGCGCTGCAGGTCCGCGAAGCCGCCAAGATCGCCTTCAAGGACTTGGTTGCCAAACGATATGCCCAGATCAAATGGGAGAAGGAATCCGCTGAACGAGCAGAAAGGCGAGCTGTGGAAAAAGCAGCCAACCTGGGGACTGAACGGGGAAAGACCGCATCATGACCGATAAGTCATTGATAAATAACGGTGAGGCCTGCCCTGCCCAAAAGGGCGGCCTTAAATCGGCGGGACCATGCCAAAATCGCATCCCCGGCGCAACGCTGCGGAGGGCATAAACGGTCGATTTCGGCAGGTATTTCCGTCGAAGCGGACGCTTTTCGCAAGAAAGCTAGAAATGGCTGTAAGAGAGGCGCGGTAACGCGATCTCCCTGCCCTGCGCGTCCAAAAACCTTGGGGCCGACGTATCAGCGATAACCGTCCCTATCGAGGTCACGGCCACCCCGGCGAGCGCGGCAGCTACCGCGAACGCCTCAAAGCTACCCTCCGGGATCGCGCATAAAATCTCGTAATCGTCGCCGCCGGAAACGATGGCCTCAATGCCGACGGCGCCGCGCGCGAGCAATGCTGCAGCGGCCGCGGACGTCGGAATGCTCGGCACATCGATGGCGGCGGACACGCCGGACGCAGCGCAGAGCTTCGCGAGATCTCCCGCCAGACCATCGGACACATCCATCGCCGCACTGGCATGATCGCGAACCGCCGTCGCCAGCGCGTTGCGCGGCTGCGGAATCCGGTAGCGTCCGACCAGCATCTGTCTTGCCGTTGCGTCATCGGCGAGAACAGCAGCGACCGCGCCGCCCTTCAGGATATCGAGGCCGAGGGCGGCATCGCCGATCGTCCCCGTCACCACGACGCGGTCGCCAGGTCTGGCGCCGCTGCGATAGACCATTTTACCCGCGGGCACGCGCCCGAACGCGGTGATCGAGATCATCAGCGGACCCGGGGTGGAAACGGTATCTCCGCCCAGCAGCGGGCAGCCGAACTGCGCCGCGTCCTCGCCAAGCCCGCGCGCAAACGGCGCAAGCCACCCATCATCAGCGGCGCGCAGCGCCAGCGTCAGCACAAAGCCCGCCGGTGTTGCGCCCTTGGCAGCGAGATCGGAGAGATTCACCCGCAGCGCCTTGCGCGCCACCGTGTCCGGGGGATCGTCGGATAGAAAATGCACGCCTTCCACGATGGCGTCCGTCGTCACCACGATGTCGTCGCCCACCGCCTTCAGGATCGCCGCGTCGTCAATGAGATTGAACGCGCCAGGGTCGGTCGCGAGCGGCCGGAAATATCGCGCGATCAGCGCGTCCTCACCGGAAGCGCCTGCGCCGGCGGCCGTCATCTCAGCTTCCCGCCCGCGAAAACTCGCCGGCGCGAAACTGGCGGGCGATCTGATCGAGCACCGCGTTCACCATGCCGACCTCGTCGCCGTCGACAAAGGCATGCGCGACATCGACATATTCGGACACCACGACCCGGCCGGGCACGTCCTTGCGGTGCTCGAGTTCGTAGGAGCCAGCGCGCAGCACCGCGCGCAGGATGGCGTCGATCCGCTTCAGCGGCCAGCCCTTCGACAGCGCGTCGTCGATCAGCGGATCGAGCCTGGCCTGATCGCGCACCACGCCGGACACAACGTCGCGGAAAAATGCCGCCTCGGCCGGCAGGTATTTGTCGCCTTCGACCTCACCGCCGAGCCAGTGACTCTCGAACTCGGCGAAGATGTCGTTGACCCCGGTGCCGGCGATGTCCATCTGATAGAGCGCCTGCACCGCCGCCAGCCGCGCCGAGCCGCGCCGGTTGGCCTTTTTGTTCGAACCCTTCGCCGGCTTCTTCTCTTGCTTCTTCTTGTTCTCTGCCATGATCAGATCCGCGTCAGCCGGCGCTTGATCCGCAGCATGGCCAGTGCCGCGCGCGCGGCGTCGCCGCCCTTGTTGAGCTCGCTGGCGCGCGCCCGCGCCCACGCCTGCGCGTCGGTGTTGACGGTGATGATGCCGTTGCCGAGCGGCATCCGCTTGGCCACCGCGAGGTCCATCAGCGCGCGCGAGGATTCCATCGACACGATTTCAAAATGGATGGTGTCGCCTCTGATGACGCAGCCCAGCGCGATCGCCGCGTCGTAGGGCTTGCCGTTGCGGTCGGCGGCGTCGAGCGCGATTGCGATCGCCGCCGGAATTTCCAGCGCGCCGGGCACCGTAATCACGTCGTGGCTGACGCCGGCGGCCTTCAGCTCGGCGAGCGCGCCTTCCAGCAGCGCATCCTGGATGTCGTCATAGAAGCGCGCCTCGACGATCAGCGCGCGCGCGCCCGATATGTCGGTTTGATCCTTCAACTGTGCGCGCCGCGCGTCCGCCATCGTATTCCCGTCAATATGGATTATTGGTGCGGGTTTTAGGCGCAGCAGCGTCCAAAGCCAAGGGCTGCTTCTACTTCATTTCCGAGAGCCGCGCCGCGTAGCGCGCCATCAGATCGACCTCGAGATTGACCTCGCCGTCCGCGCGCCAGCCGCCGAGCGTCGTGACATTGAGCGTGTGCGGTATGATCAGCACCGAAAACACCACGTCCTGCACCGTATTCACCGTCAGCGACACGCCATCCAGCGTCACCGAGCCCTTGGCGGCAATGAAGCGCGCCAGCTCGCGCGTGGTTCGCAATTCGAACTGCGCCATGTCGGGCAGATCGTCACGCCTGATGATGGTGGCGATACCGTCGGCATGCCCGGCAACGATATGGCCGCCGAGTTCGTCGCCGATCTTCAGCGCGCGCTCGAGATTGAGCCTGGTGCCGGCGGCCCAGTGCTTCGCGGTGGTCATGCCGAGCGTTTCGGCGGCGGCATCGACTTCGAACCAGGTCTTGCCCTGCGCAATGCCCGACCCGACCACAGTCAGGCAGACGCCGTTGCAGGCGATCGAGGCGCCGTCGGCAATGGTGGCGCGGTCAAAGCGGCACGCGATGCGCAGCCGGTGCAACCGGCCCGGCGCCGTCGGCGTCAGGCTGACGATCTCGCCGATGTCGGTGACAATGCCGGTGAACATTCAAGCGCGCTCGTAGACGGTAAGAGTATCCTTTTGCAGGCTTTCGCTAGCACGAACACGAAAGTCCGGCGACTGCGTGATTGTTGTCAGCGGCAATGCGTCCAGCGCGGCGACGCCGTCGGCGCCGACGGGAGCGGGGCCGCGCAGCAGCCAAACCTCGTCGACGAGGCCGGCGGCGACAAAGGATGACGCCACGCGCGCGCCGCCTTCGACTAGCAGCCGTGTGATGCCCTTTTCCGCCAGCGCATGCAGCACGGCCGCCGGGTCAAGCCCCGGCGGCTTGGTCGTGGTGGCGACCCGGATGACCTGTGCGCCCGCGGCGCCGAGTTTCATGGCGGCGGGCGCTTCCGACAAATTCGAGGTCATCACCCACAGCGGTGTTTCGCGCGCCGATTGAACCAGCCGGCTGGTGCCGGGAATGCGCAAGCTGCGATCCAGCACCACCCGTACCGGCGAACGCGCCTCCATGCCCGGCAGGCGGCAGGTCAAGAGCGGATCGTCCGCCCGCACGGTGCCGATCCCGACCAGGATGGCGTCGCATTGCGCGCGCAACAGATGTACCCGCGCCTTGGCAGCCTCGCCCGATATCGCGACCGGCTTACGGCCGGCAGCGCCGATCTTGTCGTCCGACGACACCGCGAGCTTGAGGATCACGTGGGGACGCTTGTCGCGGATGCGCCTGAAGTGCCCGGTATGATCGCGCGCAGCCTCTGCGGTGCCCGCTCCGATATCGACTGATATGCCGGCGGCGCGAAGTCTTGCATGGCCCTGCCCCGCCACCTCCGGGTTGGGATCCCCGATCGCCGACACCACGCGCGCAATGCCCGCGGCGACGATGGCCTCAGTGCAGGGCGGCGACTTGCCGAAATGCGAGCAGGGTTCCAGCGTCACATAGAGCGTAGCGCCGCGCGCGGCCTCGCCGGCGCGCCTGAGCGCCTCGGGCTCGGCGTGGGGGCGGCCGCCGGGCTGCGTCCAGCCCCTGCCCACAATGACGCCGTCCTTGACCACGACAGCGCCGACAGCGGGATTGGGCCAGGTTTGGCCCTGCCCGCGCCGCCCGAGCGTCAGCGCCAGCTGCATGAAGCGCCGGTCGGCGGCTTTTGACTCCCGGGATTTTTGCGCGAACTGGTCTTCCAGAATGCGGAAGATCATTTGCGTAACGTGGCCAGCCGCGTGTCGTCGTCGCCGGAGAGTTCGCCGAGCACGGTTTCAAAATCTTTCGCCTCGCGAAAGTTGCGATAGACCGAGGCGAAGCGGACATAGGCGACGTCATCGAGCTGGCGCAGATGCTCCATCACGATCTCGCCGATCGCCTCCGATGAAATCTCTGCCTCGCCGCCGCTTTCAAGCTCGCGCACGATCGCCGAAACCATCTTCTCGACCCGCTCCGGATCGACCGGCCGCTTGCGCAGACTGATCTGCAGCGAGCGCACCAGCTTGTCGCGGTCGAACGGCACCCGGCGGCTGTTGCGCTTGATGACCGTGAGTTCACGCAGCTGCACGCGCTCGAAGGTGGTGAAGCGGAAATTGCAGGCGACGCACACCCGCCGCCGCCGGATCACGGCGGAATCCTCGGTCGGACGCGAGTCCTTCACCTGCGTATCGAGACTGTTGCAGCTGGGGCAACGCATTCAACTGGACCTTACTGGTAAATCGGGAAGCGGTCGGTGAGCGCCTTCACCCGTTCCTTGATCGCGGCTTCCACCATCGGCGCCTTGCCGTCCTGCGACTGCGCGATGGCGTTGAGCACTTCCGAAATCAGCATGCCGACCTGCTTGAACTCGGCGACGCCGAAGCCGCGCGTGGTCGCCGCCGGCGTGCCCAAACGAAGCCCCGAGGTCACGAACGGTTTTTCCGGATCGAAGGGAATGCCGTTCTTGTTGCAGGTGATCGCCGCGCGCACCAATGCCTTTTCCGAGACGTTGCCCTTGAGGCCCTTTGGCCTGAGATCCACCAGCATCAGATGGTTATCGGTCCCGCCGGAGACGATGTCGAAACCCTGCGCGCGCAGCGTCTCCGCCAGCGCCTTGGCGTTCTCGACCACGTTTTTCGCATAAACCTTGAAGTCCGGGCGCAGCGCTTCGGCGAAGGCCACCGCCTTGGCCGCGATCACATGCATCAAGGGCCCGCCCTGCAGGCCCGGGAAGATCGCCGAGTTCAGCTTCTTGGCCAACGCCTCGTCGTTGCTGAGGATCAGTCCGCCGCGCGGACCGCGCAGCGATTTATGCGTGGTGGTGGTGGTGACGTGGGCATGCGGCACCGGCGAGGCATGGACGCTGCCGGCGACGAGGCCTGCGAAATGCGCCATGTCGACCATCAGATAGGCGCCGATGCTGTCGGCGATCTCGCGAAAACGCTTGAAATCCCAGGGGCGCGAATAGGCCGAGCCGCCGGCGATGATCAGCTTCGGCTTCACCTGCTCGGCCTGCTTCGCCACCGCGTCCATGTCGATGATCTGATCCTCGCGCCGCACCGTGTAGTGCGAGGCCTTGAACCACTTGCCGGACATGTTGACCGGCGAACCATGGGTGAGATGGCCGCCGGCGGCGAGATCGAGGCCCATGAAGGTATCGCCGGGCTGCAGCAGCGCCAGAAATACCGCCTGGTTCATCTGGCTGCCGGAATTCGGCTGCACGTTTGCGAACTGCGCGCCGAACAGTTTCTTGGCGCGCTCGATCGCCAGCGTTTCCACCACGTCGACCCATTCGCAGCCGCCGTAATAGCGGTTGCCCGGATAACCCTCGGCATATTTGTTGGTCAGTACCGAACCCTGGGCTTCCAGCACCGCACGGCTGACGATGTTTTCCGACGCGATCAGCTCGATCTCGTGGCGCTGCCGGCCGAGTTCGCCGCGGATCGCGGCTGATATATCGGGATCGGCCTCGGTGAGCGTGGCCGTGAAGAACGAGTCGGGCGCGGAGGCGGTCTTGGCACTGGAAGACGAAGGGCTCATGGACGAAATATCTCCACCGCCGCAGCCTGTTAGGCGAGCTGCGGTCGGTCACGGGTGGCGGTCGGAAGCTGCGCAGGCGGGATACCATATCGGGCGGCGGCGGCCAAGCACTTGCGGTACAAGCCTGATATTTATGCAAGATATGGTGGGATCGCCACCCCGGCGACGAAGTGCCCTACCGCCGGCTGGCGTTGGTCTGGCCGCCGAACCCGTCCCGGTTGTAGATATCGTCGCGGAACTGCACCACGCCGTCGGGCGTCGGTGCGGATAAGTCCGCAACTCCCGGCTTCGCAAACACGTGATGCCTATTTGGCGAAGCGATACGCCCCGCCCTTCTCAACGCTGCGCTGGAACGCCGGCCGCGCGTGCATGCGCGACAGCCATGCGCTCAGGTTCGGATACGGCCCGAGCTTGTCGAAGACCTTCGCCATCTCGCCGACGAAACTCATCTGGATGTCGGCGCCGGTCAGCGACTTGCCGACGAAGAATTCGCGGCCCCTGAGCGCGCCATCGACATAGCCGAGGTGGTTGGCGATCTCGCTGTCAATGCGCGGATGCAGGGGGGAGCCGGCTTCCTTCAATCTTGAAACATAGAGATTCAGCATCAGCGGCAGCATCGCGGAGCCTTCCGAATAATGCAGCCACTCGTTATAGGCCTCGTATTCGGCGCTGCCGGGCGCCGGCATCAGCTTGCCCTTGCCGTAGTGGCGGATGATGTAATCGACGATGGCGCCGGATTCCGCGATGGTGACATCGCCGTCGGTGATGACGGGCGACTTGCCGAGCGGATGCACCGCGGTCAGCTCCGGCGGCGCAAGTCGTGTGGTGGCATCGCGCTGATAGCGCTTGATCTCATAGGGCACCCCGAGCTCTTCCAGCAGCCACAAAATCCGCTGCGACCGGGAATCGTTGAGGTGATGCAGGGTGAGCATGGAGGTTTCCTCGGAATGCTTGTTGAACATTGAGGTTTTTCAGAGGTCTCCGATAAAGGGCAGCGCCTTGCAATGCGAACGGCGCGATACGCGGGCTTGACGCACACAGACGTCATCACCCGCTTTCGGGCGATCCAGTATTCCAGAGCACAAGCGGTTAAATCGAGAGGCCGCGGCGTACTGGATACCCGCTTTCGCGGGTATGACAGCCAAATATCGAGCGGCGCAGTGCGCCTTCGCGCCCCTCACAGCCCGGTAAACCCAGCCTTCACCGGATCGGTGCTGCCGTCGAGTTCGCGCAGATAGGTCAGCCCGCACACCGTCAGCCGATGCGTATCCTTCTCGCCGGCCTCGGAAAGCATGGTGATGTAGTCCGTCACCTTGGCGCGCGCCTCTTCGCTGGAGGCCGCGGAGCGGTTCACCAGCAGAGCATAGGTGTGCATGATGCGGTCGATGGCGGCTTCCATGAAATCCTCCGCTGGTGGTCAGACGAGTTCGGTGGCTTCAAACCGCGCGATCGCCTTGTTGGCGAGCCTGATCTTGTTGTATTCGCCGCGGTGAAACATTTGCACGATGATTTCGAGCAGGGCGTCATTGGTGGCGAAGGTGTCGGCGATGGCGCCGGTTTTCCGAAGGTAGTTCGATGCGATGGCGTAGGCATCGCCGACCGCTTCGACATTCATCACCCGCAACCCGCGCTCGACCAGCATGACCTCAGTCCTCCGATACGGGCTGATAAAGCTCGGGCCGGGAATAAGTTCCATTTCGGAACCTGTTTTTTCAGGCCAAAAACAAAGCGCACCGGTCCGGAAAACCGGGCCGATGCGCCTGGGGGAGTGATTTTCTTGTCAGGTTGCCGGTCTTGCGCCGGCTTGGCCTGTCTTGAAGTCGTAAGTCTCAGAGCCGATACAGGATCTGGTCGGTCCAGAACCGCTCGAGCCGGTGCAGCGACTTGTTGAGGGTCGCGAATTCCTCGTTCGAGATGCCGCCGACCTGCTCCACGGTCTTGACGTGCTTCTGATAGAGCGCGTCGACGATGCGGCGGATTTCCTGGCCCTGCGCGGTGAGGCGGATGCGGACCGAGCGGCGATCGACGCGCGAGCGCTGATGATCGAGGAAGCCGAGTTCGACCAGCTTCTTCAGATTGTAGGAGACGTTGGAGCCGAGGTAATAGCCGCGCGTGCGCAGCTCGCCTGCGGTCAGTTCCTTGTCGCCGATGTTATAGAGCAAGAGAGCCTGCACCGAGTTGATGTCGGCGCGGCCGCGGCGATCGAATTCATCCTTGATGACGTCGAGCAGGCGGCGATGCAGCCGCTCCACCAAAGTCAGCGCTTCGAGATAGAGCGGCTGCACCGGAACCTGGCCGGGAGCGCGTTCAGCGGTTTCCACCGCCGTTGCAACGGCTTTCATCATGACACTTCCCCTGTTGTCGTTTTTATCGACTTATTCGACGAAACTTGTGTCCCGCCTGATAGCTTCAACTTAAGGGGCCGGTTTGAAGATCAGCTTAAATAAGACAATAAAGAGATCATGAATTTAAGACAGTGAATCGTGGATTAAGCCCATGGACAAAGGACTTTTCGCAACCATTCATTGACGGTGCAGCCCTCCTGTTCACGCTTCGTTGGCGCGATCTGTCGCATATGGCAACAGCATCGTTCAAATTCGAAACGTCCGCGTAACAGGTATGACCACCGCGTTAGGGTGACTCAAAAGTTACCGCGAAAAATACCGAAAATTTTATGCGATGGCGCGTGAATTTCTGCACGCCTTGCGAATTAGCGCGTATTCCGCAAAAGTGGATACCGGTTTTGCGATCAGAATACGCGCACGTTATAAGTAGAGCATTTTCTTGCGGCAAACCGGATTCCAGTTTGCCGGAAAATGCTCGTCGCTATGGCGGCCGTTCGCGCGCCGCCATCCACGCCAGCGCCAGATAGGCCGCCAGCATCACGGCTTCCAGACCCACCACCGTCAGGCTGCCGCCGTAGATTCCCGGAAACATCAGTTCGATCACCGCCATCGACACCACGGTTGTCAGCCACACCACCGCGCCCCACGGCGTCGCCAGCCACAACCCGACCGCGGCGACGAGTTCGATCACCGCGAAATAAACGGTGGCGGTTTGCCACGCCATCGGCTGGTTCTCGAACGCCTCTTCCTCGCCGCCGATGAAGCCCGTGACCTGCGCCCAGTGATAGAGTCCCTTGACCACCGAGATGACGGCCATGATGCGCAGGAAAAACACCAACCGTCGGGTCCACGCGTTGTCGTCGGACTCGATCCGTTCGGACGAAATCGCCGCCACCGACATGGCATTGTCCCGTGACTGGTCGCGCGATGGGGTTTCAGACATGCGAATCGGTACCCAATAGCCGGGAGGATGTCCTCATTGGCGAAGTCATGACCCGCCGGCCCGGCAAAATCAATTGGAGTTGCGGCAAATCAAGGCTGCGGTGACGGAAGCAATGCAAAGTGCTAAGGTTCCAACAGGTCACGTCAAATCCAGTCTGCCGTCGAGGAGTGTTCATCAAATGGCGATCAAATTCGGGCGTCCGATCGAAATGCGCGACGCGCCGCGGCGCGACACCGCCCTCGCCTCCCCTGCCCTCGATCTGGTGGTCCGCCCGCGCCGCAATCGCAAGGCGGAATGGGCGCGCCGGCTGGTACGGGAAAACGTCCTCACCACGGACGATCTGATATGGCCGTTGTTCGTGGTCGATGGCCACAACAAGCGCACGGCCGTCGCCTCGATGCCCGGCGTGGACCGGCTCAGCGTCGATCAGGCGGTGCGCGACGCCGAGCGCGCCGTGAAGCTGAACATCCCCTGCATCGCACTGTTTCCCTATACCGAGCCGTCGCTGCGCGACGAGCATGGCTCCGAGGCGCTGAATCCGGACAATCTCGTGTGCAAATCGGTGCGCGCCATCAAGAAGGAATTTCCCGGCCTCGGCGTGCTCTGCGACGTGGCGCTCGATCCCTTCACCAGCCACGGCCATGATGGATTGATCGAGGACGGCCGGATCCTCAACGACGAGACCGTCGCGGTGCTGGTGCGGCAGGCGCTGGTGCAGGCCGAAGCCGGCTGCGACATCATCGCACCGTCCGACATGATGGACGGCCGCGTCGGCGCCATCCGCGAGGGGCTCGACGCTTCGGGGTTTCTCGACGTGCAGATCATGTCGTATGCCGCGAAATATGCTTCCGCTTTCTACGGCCCGTTCCGCGACGCCATCGGCTCGGCCAAGACGCTGACCGGCGACAAGCGCACCTATCAGATGGACAGCGCCAATTCCGACGAGGCCCTGCGCGAGGTCGAGCTCGACATCGCCGAAGGCGCCGACATGGTGATGGTGAAGCCGGGCATGCCCTATCTCGACATCGTGCGGCGGGTCAAAGACACCTTCGCGATGCCGACCTTCGTCTATCA
>Ga0097691_1000874_pt1 | contig 24039 bp, 29 predicted proteins | sample NGESurdeep072012_8_FD_72858 | JGI IMG/M metagenome (GOLD analysis project Ga0097691, IMG submission 72858) | Arctic peat soil microbial communities from Barrow, Alaska - NGEE Surface sample 210-1 deep-072012 | ecosystem: Environmental > Terrestrial > Soil > Wetlands > Peat ... | reverse complement strand
TTTCTTTTTGTTCCGCCTTAAAGCTAGTTGCGCCTGCTGACTCTATAACTCCGTCAGCAATATTTAAAGGGTCCTCGGCTTCTAGTTGCTCAACTGCGTCACTAATTTTATCCGCTTCACCCTCTATAGCGAACGACTGGTCAATCGTTACATCAAATGTTGTCTCTGCCTGTTCATCGCTTGGGGAAGTGGCATTTACCCGATGCTGAATAACTACATTACGCTCGCCAGATATGCTTTCCGTCCAATCGTCTATAAGTGAGAAATCAACCTGCAATTGCACCGCTAGCTCCAATTGATGGGTTGATACTAATAGCTTTGGTACAGTGGCCGGCCCTAGTTCTGCCATACGTTTAAAACCTCAAATTAATGAAGATAACTATACCATAATGTTTTATATTTAACAAAAGATCTGAGCTACTTTTAAAGCAACGCTAGAAACTAGTCGCTAGTTAAGGCAACTGCTTCGGTGTCAGTTGCTCCAGCAACTGTGCCAGCTTCTTCCTCGGTCTTCCGTGTGCGCTTAATAGCACCAGCTATAAATCTAACTTGTGCTCTACTATCAACATCCATTAGTACGTATTTGCTCAGCCTCTCGCGGAGGCCATGTTGCAGTAAATGAGTTGGTGTTACTTTTGCTGAGATTAGCATTAAAGCAGCGGCACCTATCCCTAAAAGAACTTTCGTAGGGGTGTAATGTTCTGTGCTAATTTTTTCTGCAGCAGCTAAGCTGATGCCAGAACCTAATACAGCACCTGTTAGTCTGCTAAAGCTACCGTAGCTTCGTAGGCTACTTCTAAACTTAGCTTGATTAACTGTGACCTTATAGGTCAATTTTGCCATTTCAGCATTAAGAATTGTCTCGGCCCGTTCTAAGGACGCTCCCTCGACGTGTTCGCTGATATTGCTGGCGACAGTAAAAGCGTCTCCAGTGAACTCTGTGCTAGAAAGAATTGGAGAACTTGCTGCTGTAAAGTCTTCGATAGTCACTCGATCGGTCGCTGATGCAATTCCGTTCTGGCTTAGTTTGTCTTCCCAATGACTTTGCTGTTGACTTGCAACTTCAACGGGTATGCCGACCCAAAACGTATTCTCTGACCTGGTTACACCTATGCCATCCATTTCTTACTCCTATAATTTGATATACTCTACCATATTTGTGAATTTCAATCAATTTTCTGCGGCCTATTTACTACGCGTCTATTAAGCAAATACTGGTCTGCTGATCTATACTTAAATATATGAACAAGGCTCCACTAGCAGAGAGGTTAAGACCCAAGACTCTTAGCGAAGTAATCGGCCAAACTCAACTTACTGACAAAGGTAAGATAATTAGACAGATTATTGATAGTAATAACCCTGTTAGTTTAATACTATGGGGGCCACCTGGTAGTGGTAAGACTACCCTTGCCAGATTGATTGCCGAATCCCTAAAGGCTGAGTTTATTGAGCTCAGTGCTGTTACTAGTGGCAAAGCGGATGTAGTAAAGGTTGTGGCTGAAGCCGAAAAGAATAAACAAAGCGGTATTCAGACAATCTTGTTTGTAGACGAAATTCACCGTTTCAATAAAGCACAGCAAGATGCATTCCTGCCACATGTCGAAAACGGGACAATCTATCTAATTGGCGCTACTACCGAGAACCCTAGTTTTGAGATTATTCGGCCGCTACTATCTAGGTCTCGAGTATTAGTACTTGAGCCTCTTACAAAAGCCGAGATTGTTAAGATAATTGAGAGGGCGGCTAAAAGTGAGAAACTGAGCGCCAAACGATTGCCTAAAGATAGTATTGATTTCTTGGCTGAACTTTCTGGGGGTGACGCCAGGATAGCGCTTGGCAACCTAGAACTAGCAACCAGTTTAACCGATTCAGTCCTTACTAAAGAAGTCTTGTCGACGGCAGCTCAAAAGCGGATACCTGGATACGATAAGGCAGGAGAAAATCACTATAACCTAATTAGCGCTTTCATTAAATCGATGCGTGGTAGTGACGTAGATGCGACTCTCTATTATCTAGCGAGAATTTTACAGGCAGATGAGGACCCTAAGTTTGTAGCCAGGCGGATGGTTATATTTGCCTCAGAAGATGTCGGTATGGCGGCTCCTGCCGCCCTTAATCTTGCTACGTCTACTTTCTTAGCTGTTGAGCGTATTGGTATGCCAGAGTGTCAGTATGCTCTGTTTCACTGTGCTGCTGTGCTAGCTAAGACAAATAAATCAAGGGTTGTAGCTAATTCGATGTCTAAGGCTTTAACTGCCGCCAGCGACTACCCTGATCTACCTGTGCCGTTACATCTTAGAAATGCTCCTACTAAGCTGATGAAGGATCTTGGCTACTCTAAAGGTACCAAATGGGAAGCTGGCTTTATTCATCCAGAAGGTTTTATGCCTGAGCAAATCAAAAATCTAAAGATATTCGATCAGGACTAATATAGATCTATTTAGACCTTAACGACCACTTCCCAAGGAAGGTCAGCTTTGCCAAAGTGTCCATAGGCGCTAGTGGCACTGTATATCGGTCGATCGAGTTTAAGCTCGTCAATTATTCCACGGACTGAAGTGTCGATTAGTTTGTCTTTAAAGGCATGTAGTTCTGCTTCGCTTACAGTTGCAGTTCCAAAAGTATCAATAGTTTGCATTAGAGGTCTGGGCTGTCCAATAACGTAGGCCAGTCCGACTTCACACTTTGTGGCTAGTCCGCTAGCTACGATGTTCTTAGCTATATATCTAGCAGCGTAGGCACCACTTCTATCTACTTTTGATGGATCCTTGCCGCTGAATGCGCCACCACCAACTCGTGCATAGCCGCCGTATGTATCAACAACGATTTTGCGCCCAGTTAGTCCGGCGTCAGATTCTGGTCCAGGAATGTGCCATAGCCCGGTGCCATTTATAATGATGTCTTCATCTGCCGGTAGGTCAAAGCCAAAAGCTTCAAGTGCTGGCTTTAAGACTTCCCTTATTAGATCCTCGCGTACTTGTTCTCCAGCAGTTTCTTCGCTATGGGCAACCGCAGCCACTAGTTTTTCTACAGCGACTGGTTTACCGTCTTCATATCTTACGGTTACCTGAGCTTTACCGTCTGGTCGTAGCCAAGTTAGCGTCTTAGCTTCACGTACATTATCGATTCTTGAGGCTATGTCATGAGCAAGGGCAATAGGAACTGGCATCAGACTTTCAGTTTCGTTACATGCATAACCAAACATCATGCCCTGGTCACCAGCACCATCCTGGTCAACGCCTAGAGCAATTTCAGGAGATTGTTCATGTATATCGTTAGAGAAGCTTGATTCTTGGCTAAAACCCCATGCAGGCACTGTATAGCCAAGCTGCTGCACCTTATCTCGAACTATTTTTTCATAATCTATTTTTGCAGTAGTTTTAATTTCACCATATAGACAAATCTGGTTAGCGCCAGCAACCGTCTCTATTCCGCAATGGGCTTTAGGGTCCTCGGCAAGGGCGGCATCAACAATAGCGTCGCTAATAGCATCACATATTTTATCTGGATGACCGGCACATACCGACTCGCTAGTGAATAGGGTTACAGTTTTACTTAAATCTGGCATTAAAAAATCCTTTCTATATTGACGTTTTAGAAAGGATAAACATGGTGTTTCGAATATCTTCCCTAAAAGTCAGGGCTAGATGGAGCACCAACACAGATTAAATCTGCAGGTTGCTGGCAGGTCGTAAAGCTAGATCTCTCGCTGCGCTCTTTATATTGTTTAATTATTAAGGTACTTATGATTCTAGCAGAAACATAAATAGAATCACAAATATTTGTTGTTTTTCTACTAGATATATGGATATTCTAGTATAATAACAATCTGTTGTTGGGGATTGGCCAAGCGGTAAGGCACTGGGTTCTGGTCCCAGGATCGGGGGTTCGAATCCCTCATCCCCAGCCATAAGGGACTCACAGTCCCTTTTATCAACTCTTCATCTGTTAATTTGCTACTTTTAGGCCGTTCGAAATTGTTTATTATCCATTTCTCCTTTTCTACCCTTCTAGCTATAGCTTTGACTAATGGAGTACATTTTACCTCTAGAGATTTGTCTTTTAGAAGTAGGTTCGAAAATAAGTCCCCTAGTAACGCCCTGCGCTCATCATCTGACTTAGACTTGTATATCTGGGCTGCATTCTGAGATAAGTCTAGGATATTGATGCCTTTCTCTAGAATAGTTAAGAAGTGATTATTGATAGTACTGAGCTTGTTTGTAATTGTTTCTTGCTCGTTAACTATCTCTTGGTGCTTCTGATCATATTGAGAGCTGCTTATACGGCTATCTAGTCTGTCTTCGTATAGAATGTCATCTCGCCTGGCCAACTGCTTAGAACGATCCTCTAACTGTAGTCTTAAGTTTTGTTGCATTTCCATATCAGCCTGATGTTTTGCTCGTAGTTCTTCCTTTACCCAAGCGATAATGTGAGGAGATGGAGAAACCAGAACCTCGAACTCTTCAAGTAGCTGTGACTCAATTTCTTCTGAGCGGATATATGTCTTCTGACTACAAGGCCTGTAGTGATTACAGTGACCATACCAGTGGTCCTTTTGAATCTCCCACGTAATAGTTCCGCTACACTCGGCACAATGCATTAGACCCTTAAATAATGGGTTGTGCTTACTATACTTAGCTGGTGTTTTTCTGGTTAGGCGCCTTTGAACACTGTCGAAAAGCTCCTGGCTAATGATCGGCTCGTGTTTGCCACTATATAGTCGTCCTTTCCAGGGAATTTTACCGATGTAGAACTGATTTCTGAGCATGCGGTGCATCTGGCTCTTTATAACTGGCCTACCAAAGTGAGTCCGTAATCCTTTCTCGTCCATAGTCTTAACAAGACGAGTCAGTGGATAGTTACCAGTGTCATATAGCTTAAACATCACCTCAATTAAAGGTGCCATAGTGGCATCTTGAACGTGTATCTTATGACCTGAATCACCCACGGTTTTGTAGCCAGTATGTGGCTTACCAGGCAACCAGCCTTGCTCTAGCTTCTCTCGCATACCTTTATCTACTTCTTCGCGTAGATTATCTATCTGGTTCTTAGCAAATAGAACATGTAGCCCCCAGTTTAGCTTTTCGGTAGAGCGAGAATACTTGTGGAGAATGAGAGTATTTTTAACAAGATGGACTTGATGATTCTCGTTTGATTCAAGCCACTCATCGATCATGACGGCATCTTTAAAGTTACGTGTTAGACAATCTACTTTTTCGCAAACAAGCACCTTTATTTTATTCTCAGCAATGTATTTAATAATTTCATTAAACAGCTCTCGTTGTTTCCTGCCAGAGGCTGATTCAGATATTTCGAATATTTTTACAGGGTTTAAGTCCTTTCGCAAGCAGTAATCTTTTAGCAAACGTACTTGAGCCGGCAATGAATATCCTTCAACTTCTTGTTCTCGACTAGATACTCGTGCCATTAAGACGCAATCGGTCTGTTTTAAAGCAGTTTTTTGTTTAGTTTCCATATTCGCCTTCCGTCCCAAGCTCTTGGCCGAGACCTAGTGTATTGTCAGCCAGGCTGTCATAAAAGTTGATTAAAAGCTGTGCTACTTCGAAAGCTTCTTCATAAGCTATTTGTCGTTGTTGCTCACTCTCAAGTATCCGTCTTAGACGCTCTATACTTTCAGTCTCAGCAGTGGTCGTGTTACCCTCATGACTACTCATAGTCCCATTGTATCAGATATTTTATTTCAATGCTACTGTCAGTAGTCATTTATCCACAGGTAGTGTATTATATTAGCTATGAAACCAGTTTCTATTGATCATGTTAAGTTCGGTAAACGAATTAAACAGCTTCGTTTAGAGCAAGATATGACCCAGCAAATGTTAGCTGACAAGATAGGCGTTGACCGTAGCTATATGGGATTTCTAGAACGTGGCGAACGAAACCCAAGCCTTGAAGTGATAATTAAGATTGCAAAAGCACTTAGTAAAAAACCGGACGATCTGCTTAGTAGTATCAAATAATTAGTAAGTTTTGACAGTAATAATAGTCTAAATTGCACATTGAAAGACTTGTAGCCGTAAACAAGTATTTCGTGACTTTCCTTATCTGTTAATTCTCTTAATTTGTCACCCTCTACTATATATACATATAGGATGGTGTATGTATAAGTGTGTTGAAGTGAATGTATGAGTTAACCTTCCAGTCGGTTGGAATGTTAGAAGCCTTCTGCTTATCCGTTAATTTTAACCTTTTTGACCTCTTTATTATATATTCTATATAAGTTAATTTCGTGCCTATGAGTTACTGAAAAGAAAACCTGGGAAGAAGTGTAATAATAACATCTTTGCCAAGATCCGAACTTTTAAAATGTAAGTAGTAGAATAAGATCATGCCCTCAAAGAAAATTACGCTATTGGATTCATCTGACGCAAAATCCTTTTTTCTGAAAGATAGAAGTTATGTGAGTATTGATGTTCCTCCTTATTTACACTTTGACCAGTTACTTACGTTTGTAAGTGCCGAGATAAGCAATAAGCAACTTGCTGACATATGCGAAAAAGACGAAAAAGGAAGGCCCTTATATCCCGCTAAATTCGAAGGTGTTAATTATACGATTCTTAGCAATAAAGATGGTGCTTACTCTTGGAGACCGTTAGAGCTTATTCATCCATTCTTATACGTTGACTTAGTAAATTTGATGACCGAAAAAGACAATTGGCAAACAATTGTTGACAGATTTATGGATTTTTCTAAAAGTAACGTTCAATGTATAGGCATACCAAGACAGTCTGTTGATGACGATTCTGACAGGGTTTCGTCAATTAAGAATTGGTGGGAAAACATAGAGCAACAATCTTTACGCAGAGCACTAGAGTATGCATATATTTACTCGACAGACATAACTGACTGTTACGGATCAATATATACGCATTCGATAGAATGGGCTCTCCATAAGGACGGGAGAGATGGTGTAAAGGCTGATCGTTTGGTCAAAAAAGAAAGTAATACGTTAGGGTCCCAGATAGACACAAAACTACAAGGTATGAACAATGGTCAAACTAATGGTATACCTCAAGGTAGTGTTCTTATGGATTTTCTCGCAGAAATACTACTGGGATATTCAGACCTAAAACTGACGGAACGCCTAGATAGTCTTGGTGTTAATAAAGATGACCATCACATTTTGCGATACAGGGATGATTATAGAATTATGACTAATAACCCACCTACTGGTCATAAAATACTACGTGAACTCAACCAAGTACTCTTTCAATTAGGCCTGAAGATGCATCCGGGTAAAACAAAGGGTAGTGATGACGTAATTACGTCTAGTTTAAAATCCGAAAAAATAGACTCAATCATTACGGCTCCAATCCAACAATATTATCAGAAAGAAGCTTTAAGGATCTATCAACTAAGTAGAAAATATCCTAACTCTGGTCTTGTTCTAAAAGAACTTGGTAGTTTTTTTGATCGATTAGATAATGCTAAATACTTTAAGAAAGTTGACTTTGAAGTGTTAATTTCAATATTTACCATGGTTGCTGTTTATAGTCCTAGAACAATTAGCTGGTCCGCGGCAATAATAAGTAAACTACTGGAACAGGTAGACGAAAAGAAACATATTAAACTTACAGACTTAATCATCCAGAAATTCAGTGATTTACCTAACGTAGGACTTATTGACCTATGGCTGCAAAGAATATCTGGCCGTTAGGTATTAAACATACTTTTCAAGATAGACTAACGGAACTTGTCATAGATAATATAAAAAACTCTGAGCTATGGAATTCCAAATGGCTAAATGAAGAAGCAATCAAAGCAATGAATATTGCGGATATCTCCGAACTTCCATATATGATTAAACACAATACTATTACTCCTACGATCGAAAGAGCTGAAGTTGAGATGTTTAGGCTAAGCCCTGATTATGATTGGTAATGAGTACAGATCCTTTTTTTGTTCGGTCAACCACTAGCACTACAGGAGGCTCATAGTAGGCCTTTTTTGTTCTGATATAATCAAGAAACAATGGACGATCACTTTGAAAAAAATGCCTTGAGCTATGGAGAAGAAGGAGCAGCTTGGCTTAAAAACATACCTGCTCTAATAGAGGAGCATGAACAACAATGGTCAGTCGAAGTCTTAGCACCATTTCCTTTGAGTTATAACTATGTTGCTCCGGTAACACGTGCAGACGGTACGCAAGCAGTTTTAAAGATTGGCTATCCGACAGATCGTGAATTTAAATCAGAGATTGCAGCGTTAAAGGTATTCAACGGTGAAGGTATTGCACAACTGCTCGAAGCAGATGAAGAAAAATCTGTAATTTTGATTGAGCGAATTACTCCAGGGAATGCCCTATCATCCCTTGATGACGACAATGATGCAACTAAGATAATTGCTAGAGTAATGAGGCAGTTACACAAGCCTCTACCTGCAAACCACAAGTTTATCACTATAGAAGACTGGGCTTCAGCTATACCCCAGTACAAAAAATGGTACACAGCCGAGCAGAGCCCCCTCCCGATGTCGTTAGTTACTAAAGCTGAGCAACTATTCGAAAGGCTGATTGCAACATCTGCTCCGGCTATGCTTGTTCATGGCGACTTGCACCATGATAATATTTTGGATTCAGGTGAACGTGGATGGGTAGCAATTGACCCTAAAGGTATAGCAGCAGAACCAGCCTATGAAGTTGCAGCCATGATTCGTAACCCTTATGAAAAGCTAAAAGAAGTAACTGATCTAGCGCCACTCCTTCGACAAAGAATCATTACTCTATCACAAGAACTCAATTTTGACCCTCAGCGTATTCTAGATTGGTGTTTTGCTCAAACAATGTTGTCGGCTGTCTGGAGTGTTGGCGAAGTCAAAGGCCCTGAGCATGCACTGCGCGTAGCACAGACTTTAGACATACTCGTTCTATAAATTTACCGAAGGCTATACTAGAGCAAATAAAATAACAGAGTTCCTAATGTAGGTCCGCCGTGATAATTATGGCGTCTACTAGAGTCACTCGGCTAGATTAATCACATCATCGACCACTTGATTAAGCGGTCTGGTTGCATCAACTACGAAAGCTCCGAAGTTTTGATAGTTGTCGTTATGATCTTTGAGCCATTTTAAAATATCGGCCATCTCTTCAGCCGTTTTACCAAAGTGATTATCTGGTCTTTGCTCAAGTCTCTGTCGCATTGTGGCTTCATCAACAGAAAGAGTAATAACCTTGTTAAAGAAGTGCCAGACTTTATCTTCACCGTCTGCAGTACCTGCAAGAAAAACTACTCTATTAGCTTTGTCGGCATACTCTTTTAATTCACCTATTCTTTTCTCGCTCAATACCCAACGATGTTTTCTGTACCAGTCATGAACATTAACGTTAATATCGTAATGTGGGAAAGGCACGGCCATACCTGTATCTCGGTCAATCCAATCCGCAAAACCTTCCTCATCAACACCGTGAGCCTCAAAGCCATGCTTCTCTAACTCCTTCATGACTGATGACTTACCTGAGCCAGAAATACCAGTTATATAAACAAGTGACATAATGGCTTAATAATAACAAAACTTCTCGAAACAGAGGAGTTAACTAATCTGACATTTGAGATCCGCGGTAATGGCCATGTCTACTAGAATTCAGGCAGCATTTATTTCATTAGCTGATTTTATTTTGTTCCCATTTTAGCCACTCATCAACTGTTTGCGGTAAATCTGCCGTTAACATCAAAGGCTTACCACGTGACGAACGAGCGAATCCAAGCTTCCATACGACATTTCTAATATCTTCAACAATACTAAAAGCCGCTACTGCTTTCTCGTCATCTTGACTAAACTCTCTAATTGAACGATAGCCGTCCAGCCAAGCCTTAAAGCGTTCTTCCGAAGCCCTAAGTACACCCCATGGTTCTGCTGCGCGCCAAGACTCGGCAGCACTGTCCAAATCAAAAACAGTGAGTATATCACCATTTCGATGAACATTATCAAGTGTTAAGTCATTATGAATAATTCCGTAGTCTAGGTTAGGGTTGGTAATAATTTTCCGCATCCGTTCGGTTAGGTCAAACACTCGTTGCCATTGACCGCTTTCTTCAAGTGGTGTTCTCATTCGCTCAAGTTGGTCGTCAATAAGTTCGTGTATGTCATACTTTTCGCGGGATAGTTCTGATTTAAAAGTATCGGCAGCGTTATGTATTTGCGCAGCGGCTTCTCCGATTAAAGTATAGGTACTGAGTTCTGGCTTAGGTTTTTCACCTGCCGCCCATTCGAATAGCACGGCAACTAGTTCCTGGTTATTTACTTTAAACGATTGCAAATAGCCACCCTTACCAGATACTGGTTTTGCCACTGGTACGTTATTCTTAATGAGATGGAGAGTGAGGTCAATTTCCCACTGTACCTCAAATTTATTACGAGACGCCGGATTATATATCTTGAGCGCAAAGTGTTGTCCGTTAGAAGTTGTTACCTCAATCGCGTAATTTGCAAGCGTATTTAAGTTTTTGCAGGTTGAATCTATAAGGCCATATTGGTCTTTAAGTTGTTTAGAAACTACTTTTAAATCAATATTCACGTTAATCTCCTTTAATAGTATGTTACATGCTTATTAAATTGCTCTAATTCATCAGAACTACATATGAGCTTGTAATTGGTATTCTAGACGACATTACGTTTAAGCGTGAAGCTGATCCTGAAATTGGCTTTGACGAGTTAATGCTAGGCTAGATCCAATAGTTTGTAAGCAGCAGTGTTTAGTAGGCCTGAGCAAAGTACCATTGTTCAGTTGCGGTCTTACCACAGTAAATACAGTTGTCATTGCCAATATCTTTTAAGCAACGTGTAGTGGCTTTGGTTTGTTCCTTTATTGCAGCTTCACATTCAGGATTACCACACCAGAAGGCTATTAAGAAGCCTTTGCTGTTCAGCATAGCTTCCTGAAATTGCTTGTAGGATGAGACTGTTAGAGTGTTTTCTAGAAGAAAACTTTTAGCCTGAGCTAGCATAGATGCCTGTATTTCATTAAGCTGTTCGCTAACCTTAATAGTTAGTTTGACCAGTCCAATTACTTGAGATTCGTTATTGTCACGTCTTACAATTTTTACGGACTGTGAGTCTATCTCCTTTTGGCCTATCTCTAATCTAACGGGTACTCCTTTTAGCTCCCACTTGTTAATTTTGAAGCCTAACGACTCACCATCACGAGTATCAAAATCTGCTCTAATGCCAACTTTCTTAAGACTATTAACTATTTTGTTCCCATATTCAGTAATTACGATATCGTCCGACTTGACCGGAATGACTATGGCCTGAATTGGTGCAAGTTTAGGTGGTAGTCTTAAGCCTTTGTCGTCGCCGTGAGCCATAATTAGGCCACCTATTGAACGAGTGGATAGACCCCAACTAGTCTGCCACACAAACTGAGTGTCACCTTCTTTGCTTTGAAACTTAACATGAAACGCCTTTGCAAAGTTTTGACCTAAATCATGTGAGGTGGCACTTTGCAGAGCTTTACCGCCAGGCATTAGGATTTCGTATGTCATGGTATTGTCGGCACCAGCAAAGGTTTCGGTCTTGGACTTTGAGCCAATGTAGCCAGGTAGAGCAAAGAAGTCCAGGAATAGTTTCTCGTAAGAATCCATAGCCCATTTTTGTATATCACGAGCTTCATCATGTGCAGCATGGGCAGTGTGGCCTTCTTGCCATAAAAACTCGGTAGTTCTAAGGAATAGATAAGTACGCTTTTCCCATCTAACAGCGCTATTCCATTGATTAATCATTACTGGTAAATCTCGCCAAGACTTTATCCATTTAGAATAAGCTTCGTACATGACAGTCTCACTTGTAGGACGTACAATTAGCTTCTCTTGCAGCTCTTCACCACCACCAATGGTAACCACAGCAAGCTCTGGTGAAAAACCCTCTAGGTGTGAAGCTTCTCGTTTAATAAGACTTTCAGGTATGAACATAGGAAAGTAAGCATTACTTACCCCCTTAGCCTTAAAAGCTTCATCAAGTTGCTGGTGAATAAGCTCCCATATCGCATAGCCATAAGGTCGCATTATCATGGTGCCTTTAGCAGCTCCGTAATCAGCTAGTTCTGATTGGAGTACAAGCGTGTTGTACCATCCTGACATATCGTCAGACTTTTTTGGTAATTGATTAGCATATGCCATTAAAACAACCTACTTCCCAAAGATACTACTTTGTTGGGTTCAGCTAGTACAACATGGCCTTCTTCATCAGGGAATCCTAATGTTAATGATTCAGAAATGAATGGGCCTATTTGTTTGGGTGGGAAGTTTACAACACCCATTACAAGCCTGTTTTGTAGCTCATCTTTAGTGTAGTGATGAACAATCTGAGCAGACGACTTCTTAGTACCGATTTCAGCTCCAAAATCTATGATTAGCTTATAGGCTGGCTTACGGGCTTCAGGGAAGTCTTGAACTTCAATAATTTTGCCGACTCTTATGTCAACTTTTTCAAAGTCTTTATACGTAATTTGCATGATGGCACTCCTTTAGTAAATAATAAAAACCTCGTTTTCACCAAACACTATAAACATCTCTAGTGTTTAGCAAGAACGAGGCTTCTCGTGGTACCATCCTGCTTTTGCTATAACATTACTGTTAAGTAGCCTTACTAACTGACTCTAACCTAGGTCGACATCAGTGTCTCTATTTTACGGTCGAGCTTCCGTCACTGTTTATCACAGGCAGCTCCAGGGCGGGATACCCCTTCAACGCTTTGGCTACATTCTAGCATATTTATACCCAGATTCAACACGCCAATTGCATAAAAAGGCTCGTGCTTAGCGTTGCCTTATCTTTACGTAGTCTCTTTGTTTACATCCCGATCATCTCCGGCAAGGTAGTACTATGTCTTCACCTTGCCTACGAAGCATGCGGTAAGCGTCTTATACCCGTTACGTAAAGGAGGTGTAAAATGCAAGACAATACAAACTTACGTGTTCATATCAAAAAGGTTCGAAAATCGTCCCTTATACCCAGCCAAATCGAACGCAACTCCCGAACTAGCTTCTTATCACCCCAGTTAAATGGGGCTTTTTTATTGGTTTGGTTACTCATATTTTGCCTCCTAGCAAATTATTAGTTTTTATAACATTCTGAGCTATCGCTCGGCTAAAATTCGTGTAATTAACAGATACAGTCCCATCACTGGCAGTTAGGTCTTTAAAAAGTTTGGTTATTATAAGACGTTTCTGCTCCGGAGTTCGTGTTTGGTATATTGAAGACGCTTTTTGGGCTAATTCTAGTATTACTAGTCGCTTCTCCAGATTGTTTGCTATAGAATCGTCAATCCTGGCAAGTCTGGCTTCTAATTCGGCTTTCTGCGCCTTAAACGATTCATGCTTGTCGTCGTACTTCTCTCTTGATATATCACCAGAGAGCTTATCATCGTATAGCTCTTCATCCATTCGCTTTATTCTAGAAAGCTGAGTGTTAATAGAGGTTATTATATGGTCTCGATTTTCTATCTTATCCTTATGTTCTTCACGCATTGAACTGGCTACCCACTCAATAATTTCCGGAGATGGGCAGACTAGTTTATTTAACTCATTAAGAATAACTTCCTCTAGCTTATCTTCACGTAGCAAACTTCTACCTCGACAGCTATCTGTATTGCGCTGACAAGCACCGTAGTAACGGCCTTTTTGTTTTTGCCATGTGACAACTCCTCCGCAACCTTTACACTTAATTAGGTTCTTAAATACGGGGTTATGCTTCTTTAATACAGATGGACGCCCTAGGTGCATCTTCTTTTGCACCATATCAAACAGCTCTTTGGCAATGATTGGGTCTTGGGCACCTGGGTAGTCTTTGTCGTCGAAGTGATTTACGCCGATGTAAAAAGGGTTCTTTAAAAGCTTCTGAACCTTACTCTTATAATATGGACGATTCATCCGAGTCGTAAGTCCTATACGGTTCATCTCATCAGCTATCGAAGCAATTGACTCACTAGGCTCCAAATATTTAGTGAATATTTGTTTCATGAGCCCAGCAGTATCGGGATCAGGGACGTGGATGCGCTTACCGTTCTCAACTACTGTCATATAACCAAGTGGAGGGGTTGCCGGTAACCATCCTTGAGCCAATTTCTCCGCCCACCCTTTCATAGCTTCTTCGCGTAGGTTATCGGTGTATTTTTTAGCTACTGCAAGATGTATATTCCACATAAACTTAACGTCTGACTTAGAATTCTTATGTAAGAGTAGGTTTTCCTTTACGGCGTGTAGCCGTCGATCTTCATTTGCCTCTAACCAATCATCAATAGCAAGTGCATCACGATAGTTACGCGTTAACCTGTCCGTCTTCTCAACACCTAAGTGATAAACATTATTTTGTTTAATAAAACTAAGAAGTTCATGAAATACCTTACGACCTTGTTCTTTTGAAGCTGTCTCTGTTATTTTAAAAGTCTTAATTACAGGTATACCCTTACTATCAAAGTAACTAGTTAATAGTTTAAGCTGTGAATCTAAAGAGTATCCCTCATCTTCTTGGGACTTTGACGATACTCTTGCTAGTATTACCGCGTTTTGTCGTTGTAACATTGTGATCCCATCAATTAACTACCCTCAGACTCTTTAGAGATGCCTAACCACTCATCAACATCTAAACAAACCTTCTTAGCTAGTACTTCAAAGAAATCGATTAAAGAGAGGCCGATTTCACTAGCTTCCGTGAGTGATATCTCTCTATCTTGCTCAACTTCTAGTATTGATCGAAGTTCTTCTATATGTAGTTGATTTGTATTTGCCACGGTTACCCTCCTTAGCAATTTATACTAACCATATCTGGTTATAGTATACTATCCATATGTGGTTATATACAAGTACTTTATGCTTAATATTTATCCACAGTTAGTGTTATCATCGTGTGCAATACTAACTCTTAAAGACAACAGATATAACTAGACCTTTTAATTCTCCCTTCTTTTTATATAATATAAGGATCTAGAATGGTTAGTGTGGTGAGTGTTAGAGACTAGAGTGAAAGTTTTAGAAAGTTAGTAGACTATGAGTACCCATAGAAAGCATTTAAATCCCAACCAAGTACAATTATTAAAGTTATTATACAAATTCCGTTTTGTTAGTTCAGATTTATTAGCAAAGTATAGAGATGTTACTAGAACTGGTATTAATCATTCATTGACAATACTAGTAGATCAGATACTAGTAGATAGACGGTATGATAAAAGTTATAAGATTCAAGGTAAAAGCGCTGTTTACTGCCTGACACCCGTTGGCCTTCGAATGTTGATGGATTATATGCCTCTTAATGATAATGTCGTTCACGCAATGTATAAGAATAAAACTGTCAGTGAAGGCTTTATAGATGAATGTCTTAGGGTAGTTGAGGTCTGCACAGCACTAAACAGCTTGTACCCAGATACCTTTAGTATCTTTACACGCTCAGAGCTAGCTCAGTTTGACTATTTCCCTGAACCTAAGCCATTCCTCTATTTAAGTCGTAAGAAGCCCTTAAAAGGCAAACAAAACGACTACATGCTCGATATTATTGCAGATAACCGCAAATTCATCATAAAAAAGCGGATTCAAACATATATTAACCATCACGACTCAGGAAACTGGGGAGACGAGGAGTATCCTACAATTCTTTTGCTATGCGCCACTCCACGCATAGAAGAAAATGCCCTAAAGTTTACGGAATCCTTACTTGAAGACTTCGATTTCTATACATCTACTATAAAAAGGTTCTTGGAATCAGATAATCGAGACAGTGCCATATGGAGTGATGCTGTTGAGATGGATGAACTGGTCTCATTCTAAACCAGTAGTGCTTGCTTATAGGTGATTGCATCAATAGACTAAATTTATATGGGTGAATTGATATCTCATGAAGAGATGATCGAAGAGAATATAATACCTCCTAAACATGAAGTATTTGGATTTAAGGGAGATGTTGTCCCAGATGTCAATTTCGCGGACTCTACTTTTGATGCAGTTGTCCAATTCAATCAAGAAGAATTCTTGCGAAGATACTCACATGGACTTGGGGCCATTAATGATCTTACTGCTCTAGATACCTTATCTCTACTCCCCCACGACCTACCGATACCCAGGCGAGTCCTAAGTGAAGAGACTAATGCCGCAATAGACATTTTCCCAAATGGGCTAGTATCAGTTGATGCCGAAACCGTTGCTAGATTATGGAATCCTGTACTAAGGCTATCGGGTATATTGTCTACTACTGAAGATATTGAAGATTCCATTGAAAACGTTGGTGCATTTCCAGACGATAGTCGTCGAGGCGTTATTGTTATGGGCGAAAGACCTGATTCCGCTCAATTACAACGAGCCTCCAAATTTGGTATAGGAGTAGCACATGCTAATAATGATAGTTCATCGCTAGAGCTACTATTACCAGCAGAGGCAACGGTAGTTCGTCTCGGACCTATATATTGGTGGCTCTTGGAAGCAATATTTGATCGCTGGATTGAAACCATAACGTAATTTATGTATAGGAGTTAGGAACTATTACCTAACCCACTCCTTCCAATCATAGTCGCCAGCGCCAGACTCTTACTATCAAATACAGGTAATTGTAGACGTTTGAACAATGTAGTTGAACAGGATAAGCTTACCTCACACTAAACCAGTAGTGCTTGCATTATCTTTACAAAATAATCAATATGATCGTATGAGTGAATATACAGCTATTTGTCCTGCTACAGGTGAATTGTGCGAAAGAAGACAATACGTTATTGAAGAGAGAAATAGAACTGAGAGTTTCATTGCCCGAAATCATGGCATCGAAAGTAATAGTACCCTCGAGGAGACTAATACGCTGAGAGTCATAGAACGAGCAGATAGAAGTTTAACGGCCACGGATATGGTTTTAAGAGCTTGTTGCGACGCAGTTGATAGCCCAATAATCATAGATCTAGAAAGAAGAGCAGTTTAACACTATACTCAGGGCTATAGAGTTAGTTTTTTTCTATTACTTCAAGCCAGTCTACTCTTGCTAGGGCTGTACCTAACAAGTCACACCATAGACTAGCTTCAAGTGGCAGATCATACATCTCATTAGTGGTGTTCGTTTCTAGCCACTTAGCCTTCTCTTGGTCACTTGTGTCTAACTCAAGTGCTTCCGAGAATATTGAGTAACTAATAGGGTCATTATTTAACCACAAACTTACTAACCATGTTTCACGGTTAGTATATCCATTGTACGTTTTTTTAATATACTTCATCTTGTATCTCCTTTACTTTACGTAACGGACATAAGACGCATCCCGCATGCTTCGTAGGCAAAGTGGAGATTTATACTACCTTGCCGGAGATGATCGGGATGCATACTGAGAGACTACGTAAAGTAAAATCTCTAAACCAGTAGCGCTTGCTAAATCAGAGGTGTCTATTGCATTATTACTTCATGACAGAAATCACAGCTCTATACTTCAATGGACTAGGCGATGGAACTATAGGTCGTTCAGAAACCATGATATTTACACATCTCAAGAAAAAAGGGGTTAACGTAATACCGGCTCACGTTAATTGGCGTTCAGATGAGCCTTTTACCAGTATATTTGACAAAATGACAAGTAAAGCAAAGGGTCTACTAAAATCTTCTGGTAGTTTAGCTCTGGTTGGAGCGAGTGCAGGCGGGAGTATGGCTATTAATGTATCGAAGCAGCTTGATGATAGTAACGTTCAAGCAGTAAATCTAAGCGGTAGACTGAGGCGAGGTACCTTGCCTTCCTGGGATCCGCGCAAGCTAGATGTTAGTGCGCATCTTGGTACTGATAACGCCAGCCCTAGCTTCTACGATTCCATCATCTACTGTGAAGACACCACCATACCCAACTTAGACAAGGAAGATAAAGACAATATAACTATCGTAAAACCCTGGATGGACTTTGTGGTACCTTTGGATACTATGACTATTGAGGGGTGTGAGACTATTGCGGTCGCGGGTTTATGGCATCAGCACGGAATAGGTCTTGGCTTGCTCAGACTGCCAGGCATTTTAATTGAATAAAAAGGACTTCTTATATCTTAAACTGTCATGAAGCAGACGGTACGCCAGCTTCAATGTGGGATAGTGCGTCATTCAGTAATGGCCTGAAGCTTTCTAGACGCACTAGGGATGGTCTATCTTCATCGCTTAAGTGATAACTACTAACCTCCCTCACGCCTAGATATGTAGCTCCTACCATGAGCTTAGGATCATCTGGCTCTCTATAAGAGCCTGTTGGCACGACTACTCTTAGAGTGAAATGACTAAGTTTACCTGCCCGATCAAAAAACTCCGCTTTGGGCACAACGAATACATCTCGTTCTCTTGTTTCCCATGGTGAAACCTGAAATGGACCAAAGGGTATAGCCTCGTAGGTACTTGCGAAGCCCCCGATGTGACGCACTACTCTCTGAGTTTCCATCAATGTTTGAATACCGGTAGTAACAACAGTTAAAGCCTCACTTCGACGTAGTTTTTCCTCCGCCCCTAAACTAGAATTCATGGATGTCGGCTGGCCATTCACTAGCTCTTCAAAGTGTCCAGATACTATTGCTTCAACATCTCCAGCCATTCTACCTCCTAACAATTTCTTACTTCTCAGTATAAAACCATACGCTCCTATTGCAAGGATAACAATAATTACTACAGTCCTCTAAACTGCTGATGCTTGCTATATTTACACTATGGTCTCAGAATTATAAATATGAGTGTTTTAAGGCCATTACGACCAAAAACTCCAGAAGATATACTGCCACTACTTCGTAAGGACCCTAATCGTGGGCTACATACAGGAGAGGCAATGTGGGTTGTACCTGGAGGCGATGAGTTGGGTCCTGAGCCGCCAATGCGTTATCAGGGCTACTTCTTGGCAAAGGGTAGGATTATCGGTCCAGCTGCTAGCTTAAATGCTTCTCTACATTCTACCTGGGGCAACTACGAGACGGGTAGCGTGGATGAGATAACAGTAGTTAACTTCGGTTTATCTCAAGTCCGTCATTCGGGAGATGACCCGATTAGCTTAACGCACTTCTGGTTTCAGGCACCCGAGATAGATTTAGAAACTGAAGGAAAAACACTGTTAGTCGCCGCTCGTGGCCTATATCGTTATATCAACGGATACTCTGAAGAAGAATCAGCAGCAGTAAGTTCCCAAGTAGAGGCAAACCGTGAGCCCTCACTACCTGGCTATCAGGAGCTACTTGAGCTTGCTAAGCCATACTTCCCTGACGATCCTATGATGCAGTAGAAATGGACGAGCTTGTCTCACTTTAAACCAGTAGCGCTTGCATGAGGAAAATTTGGTGATAAACTTGATGTAATAAGAGGAATATTATATGACTGCTGGAAAAGAAGTTCAGGTTGATCAATTTAGTCCAAGAGAGTTGGCATATCTAGAGTATGTTGACAGTCAAGTAACTTTAGGCAAGGCTGCGTTAAGCGTGGTCACATTAGAAGCCGAGCTTGAGGAAGCTAAAGCAGGAGTGACTTCTGGTCTAGATGATAGAGACGTAGCGGACAAGGTATTTAGGCATAGCTTAGCGAATGTACATGAAGCTATAGAGGGAGATGAAACACTCGATACTTTACAAAAGTACATATGGAGCGCTAGCTTTGCGTGGGCCGCAGGTGAAAGATCTGTCACTGCTAGTACAGACCTAGTGGCTTTTGCATCTGGATTTCAAGATCGTGTTGAGACAATACAGGCAAGGATGGTTGAAGGCGCACCTATTATTGCGGTAGATTGGAGAGCAGATAATACTGTAGTGGCAGGAATACTCCAAGGAGATAAATTTGTAGTCGGCAAAGATGGCATTAAAACACCGGCTATAGATGGTACTAATGCTTGGATTGGATGGGGACACCCAGGAGAATGGAATCGATTTGATCCCAGACCACAAGGTGACTTAACGTTATTCGGTAACAGATGGCTGCATGGCAGTGACCCTTTAGAAAACACAGATGGTTTAGATATATTGCACGGCTGGGATAAACAACCTGGATTTGCTAGGGAACAAAGGATATTTATCGGAGTCGAGGAGATAAAAGGATTCCTGAATAATAGTGAGGAGGAAGTCAACGATCGTTTTCATGGTTTAATTGCTGCTGGATTTGCCGGTGTTGATATAGCAAGTTTGGAAAATGAGCTGCCAAGTGGTCTACTGGAGCAAAGAAACGAAGTAGCGGCAGATATTGCCGAAACCATAGCTGCTAATATTCTATCCGATGCAATAAGTGCATCACAGGATGATAGTCTGCGAAAAAGCACAAGAGAACACGTTGAACGTACTGAAATACTTTCCACTGCAGATCTGTTGCTTTACTTAACCAGTATAGGAATTTCCTCGGACAGATTGGTTGGGTTGGTGAGTACACAGTTAGGGAAAATGGGCGAGCAGGACTACGTGCTGAAAATTGTAATTCCTCAAGTGTTGACGGACGATCAAATAGCAGCCAGGGTTTCTGGAGTTTTTGAGGAGACACCAGAAGCGATAGCCGTATAAATTTTGGTGTAGTTTAGAGCAGTTTAACACCATGCTCAGGGTGATAGAGTTAGTTTTTCTCTATAACTTCAAGCCAGTCTACTCTTGCTAGAGATGTGCCTAGAAAGTCACACTATAGACTTGCTTCTAGCTGAAGATTTTAGGCTTCCGTTAGTGTGGTTGCGCCCAGAAACGAAACCAAAGTAGTTAGTCTAGATTCCAAATCTTCTAGTTGTCCAAGATCAAGTTCATCGTATGCACGATGTTCCCCGACCGTAGCTATATTTTCTCTTACTCTTAGCTGAGCCGGGTCGGTTATAGTAAATCTACGAGCAGCGATATGGTCTTTTCTCCAGACCAGAAACTTATCAAAAACGAGTTCTGTAGGTGTTGACTCTAATCTAACTAGTCTGGCTGATGTCAATACAGGGTCATAATCATCTCGATATTGTGGTCCAACACTGTCCACTCTAGCTGTACTTGCCCTAAAACAGAAGCGGGGAATGTCAAGACCTTCAACAGTTGACTCATTTTTAGAGCGCGACTCAAGCCATACAGAAAGATCCAATGTAGGCCAGTCTGGAACGGTGATGCCGTCTGCTCCAATATGGTTAAAGTTAGCTGTAACAGGATACTCTGAAGTTGCTTCTCGTACAGGGTCAGTCTCATCTGCTTCCCAGACAGTAACATTACTATCCGAATGACGATGCTGCTCAAATAATGCTCGAATTTGAGCATTTATTCTGTCGTATGCTAGCACTTCCGGGGTTTTAATAACTTCTGCTGTCGGGACGCTCATTATACAAAAGCATATAATATACATAAAGTATTGTCAAAAGCACAGAATTCTTATACTAGGTCAATTAGCGGCTTCTCTACAAATATTAAGTTGAAAAATCCTCTATCTATTGGTTCGGTCATCGGATTTTCCGGGCTTCTATGACAGTCTTGTTGCTCTAAAAGATATGCGTGATATGGTAGCAGCTGAGCAATACTCAAACCAAGGTCTAATAGCTTTTTATCAGCAGTAGCGCCCAAGTAAAGACCTAGCCTATTATAGGAGTCATCGCCAGAAGAAAATATCATTTCTGTATGTAAACGAGCTAATTCGCTCAATCCTATTTTGCCCAGTACTATCTCTGTAGGCATACTAGTGGCCAACACAACTCGATGTTCACCCGAACGTTCACCGTCCCCGTGCCAATCACGAGAAATTGAACTCGACGTTTGACCCGGTTCAACCAACTTTCTACCTACAGCAAACCCAGTAAGCTCAATTTGGGTAGTTTCAGGCAGCTCTTTATACTCACGAATCGACTGACATACTGGCACAAAAGCTTCTACTACTGCACGTGTACGTCGCGTTGGGAAGTTGTCTTTATAGATGGTCTCACCATAATCAAGGTCTTCAATAATTCCACCTATGGCTACTTGGTCCATGGGACCAAAGCAAACTGGGTGCAATAACTCTAGGTCCGGCATAGTAGTAAAGACTATGACATTATTTTTGGAATAGTACAAATATCAAAAACCAACAGATCAATCTATGTCAGTATTGTGAGAGAAGTATATAAAAAGAAAGACTTATGTTGTCTCGCAAGACACACAAGCCCTTCCTAACGGGATGTATACCGAAGAGACTAAAGATAAAATTCTCGTTGGCAATAACTTATTAGACAATTGATTTTTATAACATTTCTGTAGTAATATACATGGACAAATGGGCAGTAATATCGAAACGAAAGATGTCATTGATGTTAGCGGTAACATTGAGGCAGCAATAGAAGAAATTGCTCCTGAGGCAGTTTTTATAATACGATTGGCAGGCAGGACTGGAGCTGATGACTATTATGGAGCTCAGACTATATTCCACTGGTGGGCAGCCAGGCTAAGATCTAATACACCACCTAGTCCGTTAACTGTAGATACTGCCTACTCTCTCGGGTACAAAAATGGCTGGCAGTCATATGTTTCTAGTGGTGGTGATAAGACTGGGCATTTTCTAAGGAACGGAGCAATAGACTTATCTGCACACCCTACAAACTTCGTAGCAGCGCAAGATAGAACTTATGAAAGAGTGGTTGATAATCCAGACATTGAAATGGATGGGATGCACGATATACACACTATGAAAGTAGAGAGGCCGATGGTAGATATTTTAATAGGAGAAACTGCACTGCGTACGGTCAGACATGCTTTTAGTGCGGAGGTATTAGAACATCTTCAAGACCCAGAATCTACTTTGGATTCTATGCTAGAAAAGCATGCTAGAGTAGTGCTTCCGCCAAGAGAGTATGCTAGCTTTTACTCTTCAGTACCAAATATACCTGCAATGAGATCTCATATTACAGGTGTATAAGTAGATGGCGTTTTATAGCAAAGAAGGAGAACTGGTAACTCAGGGTGATCAAGAACTAGTAACTGTATCTGGTTCTATTGACATGATCAAAGAGGTTGCAGTGCTACTGTATCCAGACGCGGAAGAGGCAGAAGACTTTAGAAAGGCCTGTGTACGACTGTCCGGGAAAGTGTCTATGATGTTTTTTATAACCCCCTCTGATCCAATGGATGCACCACCAAGTCCATTAACAGTAAGAGAAGCTTCTATAGCAGATCAGGCGCCTGAAAGCATTGTTAAGACAATAGAAGAAGGCTTGCCAGAGTATGGCAGAACCGAACACCCATTTGATCCTGACGAGTCTAAATTTATAGAAGGAGCTCTACAATTTGCTAGTCAATGTACTCCTCACGACATTGATAACACAGGCGTAGTTGTTCAAGCAGCTTTGATGCTTCAGCAGTTAGGCGTAGAGCTGAGCTAGTATCCAGACCGAGTTCCGAACTTTCTAAGTTTGACTGATATAATAAAGTTCATGAATCGACGCGTGCCTATAATCTTATTTATAATATGCCTACTATCGATATCAGTTGGAATATACTTCTGGAGACAGGCGTCAGCTGCCAGCTGGCGAAGCCAAGTCAATTTAAATAATTGTGAATTTGTACCTCAAGGTACCGACTGTCACACCTATTCAGATCAACAGTCAGGATTAGTAAATCGTTATGGTGTGGTCGCCTTTATTGCGGGGACGGTAGCAGTTATTACATTGTCATCTGGAACAACATACCTAATAGTTAGCCACAAAAAGAGTATTAGTAAATAAAAGGACGGGCCTGAGGCTGGCATACCTAGTCTAACGCTGTAAAACTCGGCTAATTCTTGGATATCTATAGCTAGGCCTTAACGCATGAGTTAAGTTTAGAGATATGACATAAAAAGTAACAAGCTTTAGTTATCTAGCATTCTGTATGGGCAATTTTCTTCTTGACCATCGTGACTAGGGAACAATGTCATAAGTCCCATGTCTGTTCCTACTTCTTCAGGACCACTAGGGGGTTCTACTGATCCCTGCCAGCCAGTACAGTTTTCATGAATATCACGAACAATTGGATTTGGGCCACCTGTTGATGCTTCAAAGGCTAATGTTATGCCAATATACTCTAATGCAAAGGGGCAACTTCTACATCCCTCGGGTAGCAACTCTAAATAATCCTCGAGTTCCAAATGACCAGAATCTTCAAAAGACGACATGTTG
>Ga0097691_1000871_pt1 | contig 24092 bp, 31 predicted proteins | sample NGESurdeep072012_8_FD_72858 | JGI IMG/M metagenome (GOLD analysis project Ga0097691, IMG submission 72858) | Arctic peat soil microbial communities from Barrow, Alaska - NGEE Surface sample 210-1 deep-072012 | ecosystem: Environmental > Terrestrial > Soil > Wetlands > Peat ... | reverse complement strand
TCCTCGGAATTGGGCGGAGCTCTGTGATTCGGTCACCGACAATTTCCGCATCATCAACCCCAAGGATTTTCGGGTTATGACGTGAACGGGGTATAACAACCGGCGATTCCGATCTTGTCGCCATGGTCGAAGCGCCGAACGGCGATATCATCGCCAAATTCGCGCTGGCGCTCGGCATGCTGGGTAACGTGCGCACCCGCACCGCCCGCGCCTGGACGATGGAGGAATTCCAGAAGCTGGTGGCCGAACTGCCGTAATTCCGGCGACGCTGCGCAGCTTAAGCTGTCAGACTGGGCGCGGCCGCCTTGGCTCGCCCAGCCTGCGACGAGATCAAAACACGCGGCACTCGCGCGCCGACTGTGCCGAGCCGCCCGACATCTTCACCGGCATCGACCAGTGCTTGGTCGCCGCCGCGCCTTTGGCGGCCGGCGCCAGCACCAGCGTGCCGCGGCCCTGCGCCGCGCCCTTGGCGCTGGTGACATAGGCGAACACGCGGCACTTCAGCCGCTGCTCGCACTTGTTGACGAGCTCGATGGTAAAGCCGATACTGCGGCCCTCGCGGGTCCAGCCACTGTTCTGCGTCAGGCAGTTGGATTGCGCGGTGGTGCCGGGCTCGGCCACCGGCGCGGGCTCGGCCTTCGGCGCATCCTCGGCGCGCGCCGCTAATGCCAGGCAGCCGCTCAGGATCAGCGCGCCGAGCACGACGCGCGCGGCCTCTTGCCGTGTCATGATCGCCTCACTTAGCACGGGCCCATGGGCGTGAGCTTCAAGTTGTCGGTGTGCGTGGCCGAGCCGCCGCCCGGATTCGTCACGGCACCGGTATGGGTCTGGGTCAGGGTGCCGCCTTTGTCGTCCAGCTTCACCGTATAGGTGCCCTTGCCGGCCATGCGCACCATCGCAAGCGATCCGGTTCCGCCGCCGGTATAGCTCACGCTGCCGCCGGCCTCGCCGCCCGGACTGTAGCTGAACTCGATCCACATATCGCCGCCGGAGCCCTTCACCGTGAATGGCTTCGCCAGGCTGCAGGCGGTGCCGGTCACTTTCATCGGCCCGGCGTTACCGGTGATCGTGTAGCTGCGGCTATTGCCGCCGCCCTGCGTCACGCAGATACGTTTGGCGCGGTTTTCCAGTTCCGCCAAAGCGGCCGGATCAGCCGGCGCGGCGCCGGCCGGGCTGCGGACCCCCGCCGCCGTCTTCCAGTAATTGACCAGGATCGACGGATCGGATTTCGCCTTGCATTCGGCCTTGGCGGCCTCCTCGCCTTTATCGGCCGCGGCGCCGGCCTGCTGCGCCATAGCGGCCGCTCGCGCGTCCGCGCTTTGCGCCAGCGCCGCCTGCGGCAGCAGCAACGTCGCGATCGAGATGAACAGGTACCTTGCGAGCCTCATCCGATGTCCCCCGTTGACGTGCGATCCCCGCAGACCGGCCGACGATAGCGGCCCAGCCCGCGGGGATGAATCGGATCGCAATCTACACGCCCGCTCTGATCGGCAAAATGGCAGTCGGGCGCAAAGCCCCTACTCGTGCGGCAGCACCTTGAACGGCTGGGTATAGGGCTCGACCCGCAACGAGGCATTGGCCAGCACGCCGATCTTGGCGCGCGGCGCCACCTGGCGCTCGCCGTCCTTTTGCGTCACGGCATATTGCCAGAGCGTGAGCGAGCCCCTGGCCGCGATCGCCTTGGCGATGCCGCCGGCGTCGCCGCCGAACTCCTTCAGCTCGGCGTCGTTCAGGCCGATCACGATCTCGTCCTTCACGGTGACGATCTTGAACAGCGTCTCGGCCGACGCCGGCGCAGCACAGGCGAACACGACGGCCGCGAGCGCGGCGCCGGCAACTAACCTGGTGGTCATGGCAAGCCCCCTTGGATGCGTGACGCAGTCTAGCTTGGTCGCGCCGCGGCGCGAAATGGTTCAAAGCCGCGGCTGCCGTCCCCCGCAAGCGGGGGAGAGATAAGAAAGAAACTTCGCCCGCCCCTCACTCCCCCACGTGAAACCGCACCACCGTCGCCAGCGTAATCCAATTGGCGTTCTCGCCGGTAATGTTGCGGCCGTAGATCAGGTCGATGTTGAAGCGATCGACCGGCCGCCAGCGCAGGCCGAGCTGAAAGCGCGGCGCGACAACGCTGGCGACATCTGCCGCGCCCAGCTGGCCGAACAGCTCCGCCGTCACGGTCCAGACATTGTCGGGCGTGCGCCAGTCGGTGCCGGCGCCGTAAGTGAGATAATGCCGGTCGGCGATGCGATCCCACTGCCAGCCGCCATTGAGATTGATGCGTACGACGTTCGACAGCCGCAGCGTCGCCGGAATGGTGGCGAACAGCGCGGTGTTGTCGCCCGTGTTCGTGTCGTAGGACGCCGCCGCCGACAGTGCGACGCCCCAGCTACCGATTGCGCTCGGCATAATATTGGTCTTGAGCTTTGGGGTTGCGCCGGTGCTCCATTCCTGGTCGGCGCGCGCGGCTGATCTGCACGCTGGCTTCCACCGGGCGGGCGATATCGAGCACGCAGGTCGGCGTGACCGCCGCGAAAAAATCGTGGTTGCTGGCCGCTGACATCCACGACTCGACCTTGCAGGCGCCGGGCTCGTTGACCTCGGCGGTGTCGACGGCATAGGCCGCGCCGGCGACGCGCGCGTCGCTCGACCACAAGGCGGCCGCCGCGACGGCGGACACCAGCATAACGGCTTTCGGCCAGCCCACGAGCAAAGCTTGCCCCTCGCGTTTCCGGCAGCGCGGCGTGCGGAATCACCAAGCGTATTCCGACATTATCGACAAATTCGGCGCGATACACCGTGCTAGCGCGCCCTGCGGCACTACAGCCGACTTACGATGACGGGCGCTTGCGCGGCCTCCTCAGGATGCGGCGCATCGACCTAGCAGCGTAGGCTGGATGGAGTGCAGCAAAATCCCGCCAAACCATTGACGCGCGCGCGTTCATCTGCCATCCGCAACGCCTGTTCGTTCGTTGGAATCCCCCTCCCACATGTCCAGACGACCATTCCGCCTCGGCCGCTCGCTCACGGGCTTAGGCCTGTTCGCCACCCGGCCGATCAAAAAGCGTAGCCGGATCGCCGAATATAAAGGCCCCCTGCTCACGACCAAAGAGGCCCTCAAGGCCGAGACTCGCGGCAACCGCTATCTCTATGAGCTCAACAGCCGCTGGACCATCGACGGCTCGCCGCGCAGCAATATCGCGCGCTACTTCAACCACTCCTGCAATCCCAATTGCGAGACCTACGACGTCAAGCACCGGGTGTTCGTACGCGCGCTGCGCAACATCAAACCGGGCGAGCAGCTCACTTACGACTACGGCCGCGATTATCTCAAGAACGTCATCGGGCTGTCGCGCTGCCAATGCTCGCGCTGCCGCAAGCGCCGCGCCCGCCGCGCCGTGGAATTGCGGGCCATGCGCAAACGGCGGCAGTAGCGGCGCGCGCGTGCGCGCAAGATCGCGCGGCAGTCGAAGGCCCGCGCCGCGAAGCGCCGCTAGCGCATGATGCCGAAAAGTGGCAAGCGGTTTTCGGATAAGCTCATGCGCAAGAAAAAAGCAAAACGATTCCGCGTTGGCCGCTCGCGCACGGGCTTGGGCCTGTTCGCCACCGGCGAAATCGCCAAACACGCCCTGATCGTCGAATATTGCGGCCGCCGCATCCCCACGGCCCGGGCGCAGGAAATCGAGCGCCGGCGCGCCAACAAATACATGTTCGAGATCGATTCACGTTGGACGATTGACGGCTCATCGCGGCGCAATCTCGCGCGCTACGTCAACCACTCCTGCGAGCCCAATGCGGAAGCCGAACTGGTGCGCGGACGCATGATGTATCGCGCGCTCGCGCCGATCGCAGCCGGCGAAGAGATCACCGCCGATTACGGCGAGGAGTATTACGAGCTCTACCTCGCCGCCAGCGGCTGCCGCTGCGCGGACTGCGCCGCCCGCGAAAACAGCCTAACCTCTCGCGCATGATGACATCCGACAGCCTCGACCAGCGCCGCCCGGTGCGGACCGACCGGGTCCCGCTTGGCATTCTCTATATGCTGGGCGCCACCGTGATGTTCGCGGTCGCCAGCGCGCTATCGAAATGGCAGGTCGCCAGCTACTCGTTCATCGAGGTGCTGTCCTTCCGTGCCAGCGTCTCGCTGCTGGTCTGTGCCGTGCTGATCCTGCCGCGCACCGGGCTGATCGTGTTTCGCACCAGCCGTTTGCGGCATCACGCCGGCCGCAGCGCTACCCAGGCGACGGCGCAGAGCCTGATCATCATCGCCTTCTCGCTGATGCCGCTCGCTGGCGCGATCGCCATCAATTTCGCATCGCCGCTGTTCGCCACGCTGTTTGCCGCGCTCTGGCTCAAGGAAAAGGTCGGCGCCGCGCGCGGCTTCGCGCTGGCCGCCGGCTTTATCGGCGTGCTGCTGGTGGCCGCGCCTGGCGCCGACACTTTTCGCATCGGCGCGCTCTTCGCAATCGGCAATGCCGTGCTGTTCGGCAGCGTCACCGCCGCGGTGCGCGGCATGACCGCGACCGAGTCGACCGAAACGCTGACCATGTACCAGATGGTCTTTCTCACCGGCTTCTTCGCGCTGGCACTGCCGTTCGTTTTCACCTGGCCGACCGCTGAGGACGCCGCCGTCATGATCGCCAATGGCGTGATCAACGGGTTCGGGCAATACTGGTGGACGCGCTCCTTGTCGCTGGCGCCGCCTTCGGCGGTCGGGCCGTTCTATTACTTCATGCTGGTGTGGTCGATCGCGCTCGGCTTTCTGTTCTGGGGTGACGTGCCAACGCTTCCCCTGCTCGCCGGCGCCGCCATCGTGGCCGGTTCCGGGCTGTTCCTGCTCTGGCACGAGAGCGGCAAGAAGCCGCTTTCGGCCGACTAGATTGCAATCGCGCTGGTATTCCGCCATTGATCGCCGCAACAACTATTGAAGGGAGGATGAACCAATGAGCTTGCAGATCCGCCGCGTCGTCACCGGCCATGACGATCAGGGCCGCGCCAAAGTGCTGATCGACGAACAGGTCAAGAACGTGATCTCGGCCCGGCCGGGCGCCAATTCATCGGTGATCTGGTCAAGCGTCGGCTTTCCGGTGAACAACGACGGCGACCACGATCCCTCGCACCGGATGATCGCCACCACCATCGACAACGGCACGGTGTTCCGCATCGTCAGCTTCGGACCCGGTGTGGCGCCGCGCAATCACCGAACGGATTCGATCGACTATGCGGTGGTGATCTCCGGCGAGATCGACATGGAGCTTGACGTCGGCAGCGTTCACCTGAAGGCCGGCGACGTGCTGGTGCAGCGCGGCACCATCCACAACTGGGTGAACAAGGGCAAAGAGCCTTGCGTGATCGCGTTCACGCTTGTTTCGGCCAAGCCCGCCAGCGCCGGCGGCAAGACCCTGCCGGCGCACGGATAATGCGCATGCGGGCCTAGGCGTCGAGTTCCCGATAGTGCCGGAATATCCCCATCTCGTTGAACGGCAGCCGCCGCGGCGATGACAGGTAAGCCTTGATGCGCGGGCGTGCGGCAACGCGGTCGCGCACGCCGACGACGCCCGGCACTTTGCGCTCGATGCGCGCCATCGCTTTCGGGAACGCGTAGCGCAGACCCTCGATCAGCTGGAACAACGACAGGTCGATAGTGCTGAGCTTGCGCCCGAGCACGTAAGGCCCGCCGCTTTTGTTCAGCACGGTCTCGAAATAGCCGAGATATTTCGGCGCGCGGTCTTTGAGGAAATAGTGCGCGTACTGTTTGGCCTCCGCTTTCTGGTCCTCGTAATAGAGACTGCCGGCAATCGGGTGATGGGTGTCGTGGATCTCCTTCACGAAATCCGTCACCGTGAGCTGCAATTGATGCAGCCAGAGCCGGCCGGCCTCGTCGCGCGGTGAAAGCTTCAGGCGCGGGCCGAGATAGAACAGAATATTGGCGGTCTGCCCGATGACGCGGCTGCCGGCTTTAAGGAACGGCGGCGCGAACGGCGGGCGCTTGTCGCGGCCGCCGTCCATCATCGTCCGCATCCGGTCCATGCCGGCTTTGCTACGCGCGACGTCGTCATAGGCCGCGCCCGCCTGCTCGAGCGCGAGCCGCACGAATTCGCCGCGGCCCTGGATTTCCGGCCAGTAGAACAGCTGGTAGCGCATGGAACACCTTTTCCAAGCCGGTCTGGATTCCGGGCCCGCGAGCTTCGCGCGCGTCGCGGAATGACTGCAAGGAAAAAAGCTTGGCTTAGCCCGCCTGCACCAGGCGCACCGGCGTGTCACCGTTCGCCGGACGCGCGCCGATGACGCGATTGCGGCCGGCCGCCTTGGCCTGATAGAGCCGCTTGTCGGCGATCTCGAACAGCTTATCGTAGCCGGAGGCGTCGCTCGCGCAGGTGGCGATGCCGATGCTGGCGGTCACCCGCTCGGCCGTATCGTCGCTGGGTGCGATGGCGATGCTGCGGCGGATGCGCTCGCCGAGCGCGAGCGCGTCGTCGCCGGCAACGCCGTCGGCAATCACGACGAATTCCTCGCCGCCGAAGCGATAGGTGAAATCGGAAACGCGCGCGGCCGCCATGATCTCGCGCGTAATGCGCTTGAGCATCGTGTCGCCGGCGGCGTGACCAAAACGGTCGTTGAACGCCTTGAAGTGATCGATGTCGATCAGCAGCAGCGCCAGCGGCCGGCCGGCAGCGGCGGCGGTCTCGACCGCGCGGCGCCGTAGGATTCCAGCGAATGGCGGTCGAGCGCGCCGGTGAGCGCATCGCAGCCTGTGCGCGCCAGCAGGTCCTCGTAGCGTTCGCGATAGGTCAGCGTGTCGAAGATGTCCCGGATGCGCAATGCGCTGCGGCGCCCGAGCGGCCGCTCGAAATATTTCAAGTAGACGGCGGCGAGCACGTTGTAGAGCGCGACCGCGCCCATCTTGGCGACCCAGCCGCCGACCAGCACCGGCAATCCGGCGCCGGTGAGTATGTGCAATCCGGCGAAGAACATCACTTGGTCGAAAGTGAGCACCAGCGCCCCGCACAAAAGCAGCCGCGGGAACACATGGTCGCCGAGCCAGGCGCGCGAGCGCTCGTAGAGCAGGATGATGATGATGCAATCGAAGAACAGGATCGCCGTTCCCCACACCATCAACGCGCCCATCTCGTTGAGGAAGCCGAAATCGGCGGCGCGGCCGGGCACGAGCGCAACCAGCGTGTGATGACGCATGATGAAGGCGAGCGCGAACAGCAGCACGTTGCCGAACAGCAAGCCGTAGATCGGCTGGCGCACCACCACCGCGTCCTCGCGGATGTAGAGCAAGAGCAGCATCACCAGCTTGCCGGTGAACAGCACGGTCGAGCCCGGCGAGGTGATGATGCCGAACGGCAGCGCGACGTAGAAGATGCTGGCGAGATAGGTCTCGAGAAAGTGCATCACCCCGAGCGCGCAGAAGAAGGCGCCGAGCCCGATCCGGGTGCGCGCGCGCAACAAGGCGGCAAGCGCGGTGAAATAGAGGACGGCGTCCCCGGCCAGCAGCACCACGTTGTCGAGTTCAGGCATTGCGAATCGCTATGGCCCCACGTCCGGCCGATTTTAAAGGTCGCCCCCGCCACTTCCGGCGGCGGTTATAGGGGAAAAACGGTTAAGAATTTTGGCTGGGACTGGCCCCTATTGGCACGCAGTCACCGCCGAATTCGATAAAAATCCCGGCGAACGCGCGGCAATCCGCGAATTCGCCGGGTTCCAAATGCGCAATTTTTAGCCTCTGCCGCTTTAGTTCGCGGCGAAGCAGTAGAGCAGCCCGTCGCCGCCGGTGCTGCGCAGGTCGGCCTGCGAGCAGCCGCCCTCCGGTCCGCGCGAGGAATGCGAGGAGTTCCAGGAATGGGATTCCGCGTCGTCGCGCAATCCGATACGGTCGTTATGGCCGAGCATGACCGAACCCTGCGTGCTGCTCGTGTAGTTCTTGCAGGTCATGTCTTTGTCAGCGGGAAAGGCTTTGCCGTCCACCGACGAGCCGGTCAGGATGTCGTGCCGGTTCGGCGTGTCACCGCGGCCGTTAATGACCTCGCCTTTCTCCGACAGATTGTTCTGCTTGCTGAGCTTGTTGCTGGCGCTGTGCAAATCATCGACGCTGGTGGCGACGACCACGCCCTTGGCGTTCATCCATGGGCCCTTGCCGATGCGGTCGCGCGCGTTCACCGCGCCGGCGCCTTGCGTCGACAGGTAGGCGTGCCAGGTCTTGGCCCCCGCGCCCGCCGCTTGCGCCAGTTGCTGGCAATGCTTATCGGCGCCGGCAAGCCCGCCGAGGTCGGCGCCTTTGCCCGGCCCGGCGCTGGTGACGAAAAAGCTCATAGCCGCCTGTTGCGCCTGCACCGGTGCCGCGCAGAACAGCGCCAGACACGCCGCCAGCGGCGCGCCGATCCGAATAAAAGTCATTTGGATACCTCCCGACAGTGGCGCGGCCCGACGCCGCGCTATCGGGAGAATATAACCCCGGCAGCGACCCGCTATTCCGGTTTCACAAAAGGTTGTTCGCGGGCGTTTTGCCGCAGCCGTTCAGCCGGCGGGCCTGGCGCCGTATTGCGCGTCGGTCACCGGCTCGAGCCAGACCACGTGTTCGCCGCCTTGATGCTCCTGCATGGCGATGTGCTCCATGCCGTGCTCGGGCGTGGCGCCGTGCCAATGCTTCTCGCCCGGCGGAATCCAGACGGTGTCGCCGGCGCGGACTTGGCGAATCGGACCGCCCCAGGTCTGCACATGGCCGATGCCGGACGTGATGTGCAAGGTTTGTCCAAGCGGATGGGTATGCCAGGCGGTGCGCGCGCCCGGCTCGAAGCGCACCCAGGCCGAACGCAGAAGCGCCGGATCCGGCGCCTGGATGATGGGGTCCTGCCACACCGTTCCGGTGAAGCTCGGCGCGCCCATCCGGCGCGACGGCCGCGATCCGCAAGCAATAATGTCCATGATCAATTCCTCCCCGATTTTTTCGAAACTATCCTATCAGCTTCTGGTCCGGCACGGCATCGCCCGCGTCCAAACAAAAAGCCCGGCGTCGCCGCCGGGCTTCATCGTCAAAATCGACTTCTTGCTTGGCATCACACCGACTGCAGATTGCCCGCCGCCTGCTTGCCGCGCTCGGTGACGATCTCGTAGCTCACCTTCTGGCCTTCGTTCAGCGAGCGCATGCCGGCTTTCTCCACCGCGGAGATGTGGACGAACACATCCTTCGAGCCATCGTCCGGCTGGATGAAGCCGAAGCCTTTTTGGGTATTGAAGAACTTCACAGTTCCGGTTGGCATCAGAGTCCCTTTCACGCTTCCCGTTGGACGCCCGCGCGCTCATCGCGTTGGCGGCAACTATCCGAGTTTTGCGAGTTCACTTGAAGTCGCAGCCCAAAGCCGGGAGCGTGTCAGCAAGATGAGGCCGAAAACCAGGTTGCGGGCGGCGGCTTAAACGGATTTCGCTATTAGGTCAACGGTTAAGCGGACGAGCGCCACGTCATATTACCGCTTTATGAGTTGGTAATGGCCGGCCGCTATAGTCCGGTGACGTTGGGGGCGAGCGTTAACGGATTATGAAAACGAACCGCGCCCGCCCAACCCAACGGCGGTGAGGTGACATGCCCAAAGACAAACGAAAATCCTTGCGCCGGCCGATCCGCTACACGGCCTGGCTCATGCTTGAAGCAGATCGGTTGCACGGGTGCGTGTTGTCCAATGTTTCCGATACCGGCGCCCGCATCGACGTCGAGGATGCCAAGACAATTCCGGACTATTTCCTGCTGTTGTTGTCGGGCAACGGCTCGGCGCAGCGCAAGTGCCGCGTGGTGTGGCGCAAGCCGCGTCAGGTCGGCGTGATATTCGAACGGCGTCTCGCCGACGGCGCGAACGCCACACTGGTGCCGAAACTCGACGCCGATACGGACGCCGCGAAGGTCGACGCCGCGAAGGTCGAGACCGCCTGACGCGCTCGTCCGCCGCGATGGCGGACAATTTCTTTGAGCATGATCTTATCCGAAAACCGGTTCCCACTTTTCGGGATCATGCTCTGATCGCCGAACATCAAGTCTGTTGGATGGCCGAGAGCAGCCAGTCGCCGCCACGCGCGCGCATGAAGGTCCACAATTCGGTGACCTCGCTCGGCTCGCCGCCTTCGACGGTGCGCCCGCTGGCGCGCTCGACCATACTGTCTTTCAGCGCGAAGTGCATGGCGACGGTCGCGTAATCGGTATCGCCTTCGCGCCAGGCTTCCGCCAGGTCGCCTTGCAGCAGCTTCACGTCGGTGACGCGGTTGATGAGGCCGCGGCTCGCGTTCCCCGCCAGCTGCTCGGAAAAATAGGACAGCATCTCCGGCGTCACCTTCGCACGCAGCGCCGACAAGTCCTCCGCCGAATAAGCGGCCTGGATGTCGCCGAGCAAGAGCTCGAACGCGTCGTAGTCCGACTTGGCGATGCTGAGAGATTCGCCGGCCGCTGCTGCATTGGCGCCCAACATGCCACCGAGGCCGCCAAAGCTGTGGCCGGTCGCGGGATGCGCCGCCGCATAGGCCGGCGCCGCCATATTGCGCCGCTGCCACCAGGCAAAGATCAGCCGCGCGACGATCACGACCAGCACGACTTGCAACACCAGGCCGAGGATCGAGGCGAAGCCACCCATGCCGCCGAAAAGTCCGTGTCCGAACAGCATGCCAAACAGGCCGGCGCCGATGAAGCCGGCGGCAAGACCGCCTAGCATTCCGCCACCGAACAATCCGCCGCCCAGCAGACCGGGACGGGTTGCGGGCTGGCCGATCGGCGCGGTGCTGCCCGGTTGCGTCATTGAGCGCTGGATCGGCGCGGCGGTATTCGGCGCGGTGCTGGTGGCGGGCGGCGCCGAGAACGTGCGCGTGCCGCGGCTGCCTGCTGAGGAGCCGCCGCCGACGCGGGCATCCGCATCGGCGGCAACGAGCACAAAGGCGGTCGCGATCGCGGCAAGCGCGATCAGCCAGCGGTGGCGAATCATGACTTTTTATCTCCCGGCCAAATCGGCGGCTCAGACAATAGGTGCGCGCCGAACAATTTGTAAGGGGGCGGCGGCCCCTGCGCTGTCCTGTCACGGGAATGTCATGGGCAGGCGGCGGAACTTATTGCCTCCCAGGCGCTTTTCTCGGTGAAATGACGGAGATGCACCGATGAAAGCCTTGATCGCTATAGCGGTGCTTTTAGCCTGTGGCGCGACCGCGCAGGCCAAGTTTGCCCCGCTCGAAAGCCAGATGGTTGCGATATCGGCCGACGACTCGACGATCGATAGTGGCCCCTCGGGCGCCATGCTCGAGTCGAGCTATTTCCGCGCGCCGCAAGCGCCGCTCGCGGCCGGACGCATCTTTCCCTGCCGCTTGCAGCTGCGCGTGTTCGAGAAGACGCGGCTCGCCCAATCGTGCAACTGACGCGGGCTTGCTTAAGATCCTTGCGTCGGAACCCGCGCCGTAGAATTAGCCCGCGATTGCAGCAGCATCGCGCGGGCGCGGCGGATCATTCGGCCAGCGTCTTCTTCACCTCGGCGACGAGTTGCTTGAGCGTGAACGGCTTGGCCAGGAAGGCATATTGTTCCTGGCTCGGCAGGTTCTTTTGGAACGCTTCTTCGGCATAGCCGGAGACGAAGATGATTTTCACGTTCGGATCGCGCCGGCGCAGCTCCTTGAGCAGCGTCGGCCCATCCATTTCCGGCATCACCACGTCCGACACCACCAGATCGACGCTGCCCTGCTTGTCGAGGACCTCGATCGCTTCCACGCCATTGCTGGCTTCCAGCACCGTATAGCCGCGTGACGAGAGCCCGCGCGCATTGAGCGCGCGCAAACCCTCTTCGTCCTCGACCAGCAGGATGGTGCCATGCCCGGTGAGATCGGCGGTGGCGGCGCGCGCCATGGTATCGGCGGCCGACATGGCGCCGGCGATCGCCGGCGCGTCTGCTGCCGGAATTTGCGCGAGCGCTTCCTCGGCGCCCGGAACGTGGCGCGGCAGGAAGATGCGGAACGAGGTGTTGCCCGCCGCCGAATCCGCATAGACGAAGCCGCCGGTCTGCTTGACGATGCCATACACCGTCGACAAGCCCAGCCCCGTGCCCTTGCCGACTTCCTTGGTCGAAAAGAACGGCTCAAAGACCTTTTCAATAATATCGGGCGGAATGCCGGTGCCGCTGTCGCTCACTTCGACCAGCACATAGTCGGCGCTCGGCATGCCCTTGTAGGCGAACTTGCCGCATTCGCTGGCCGGCACATTTGAGGTGCGCACCGTGAGCTTGCCGCCATCCGGCATGGCGTCGCGCGCATTGACCGCCAGATTCACGATCACCTGCTCAAACTGGGAAATATCCACCTTCACCGGCCACAGATCGCGGCCGTGCACGACCTCCAGCGTCACCTTCTCGCCGATCAGCCGCTTGAGCAGCATGCCGAGATCGCTGAGCGTCTCGCCGAGGTCGAGCACCTGCGGACGCAAGGTCTGCTTGCGCGAGAAGGCGAGCAGTTGCCGCACCAGCGCGGCGGCGCGGTTGGCGTTCTGCTTGATCTGGATGATGTCCTGGAACGACGGGTCGGTCGGCTTATGCGCATTAAGCAGGAAGTCGGTCGCCATCATGATGGCGGATAGCACGTTGTTGAAGTCGTGCGCGATGCCGCCGGCGAGCTGGCCGACCGACTCCATCTTCTGCTGCTGATAGACCCGGTTCTCCAGCGTGCGCTGCGCGGTGGTCTCGAGCGCATAGACGATTGCCGCCTCGCCGTCGCGATCCTCCTCCTCGACCGCGGACACGAAGAAACTCGCCCAGCGCTCACTGCTGCCGGCAAGTGCTGCTTCCACCGGCGCGATGTCGCCCTGGCCTTCCGCCGCCTTGCGGATCGCGGCCTCGAGCGCCGGCCGGTCGCGCTCGGCCACCACCGCCAGAATCGAGCGCTCGTCGCCCTTCAGCATGCCTTCGAAGGCGCTGGCGAAGCGCGCATTGCTGCGCGCGATGCGGCCGACTTTGTCGACGGTCGCAATTGCCATCGGCGTGTTCTGGAAGAAGCGCATGAAGCGCACTTCCGCCGCGCGCTGCGGATCGGTGCCGTCGTCACGCGCGCGGTTGAGCACCAGCGTGCGCGAAACGCCGGGCGCGCCGTCGGCGCCGAACGCCACTTTATGGAATAGGCGGACCGGCACCGGCTTGCCACCGCGGGTCTTGAGATCGAGGTCGAGCACTTCAATTTTGACTTCGCCGGGCGCGGCATTGAGCGTGGTGAGCAGCGCGGCGCCTTCGCCGGCGACGATATCGGTGAGCTTGAGCGAGCCGACGCCGACCTGGGCGAGATCGTGATCGAGCCAGCTCGCCAGCGTCGCGTTGAGATAGACGATGTCGCCCGCCGCATCGACCGAGAAGAATCCGGCCGGCGCGTGGTCAAGATAGTCGATGGCGTGCTGGAGTTCCTGGAACACGTTTTCCTGGCGCTCGCGGTCGCGCGTCACGTCGGCGATCGACCACACCGTCATGCGCGCGTCGCGCTTGCCTTCACCGAGCGGGCGCACGCGCATGCGCAGCCAGCGGCCGGCCTCGCCGGCAGCGCCCGGAATGCGCACCTCCTCCTGCAGACGGCGGCTTTCGCGCGCGGCCTTGAGCAGGCGGTAGATTGATTCGGAAACGTCGGGATCGCCGATAAACACCCGCTCGATCGGCCGCACATCGTTGTTGTCGGAAGCGCCGATCAGGTCGAGATAGGTGGCGTTGGCGTAGAACACCCGCCCGCCCTGGTCGGTGACCAGGATGCCGTCGAAGGCATTATCGACCACCGCCTTGAGCAAGGGATTGCCATGATCCTTGCTGGCAAGACGCATGATGCCGGAGGCCATGGCGAACAGCGCGAATACGCCGACGGTGCCGAGGCCCGCCAACAGCGCCAGAATGTAGGTTTCTGCATAATCGCGGCCGACATAGATGAGGCCGGCGGCGGCGCCGACCAGCAGTACCGCGACCAAAAGCACCATGCCGATCGAGCCGCTGCGCGGCGCGCTCTGGCTTTTGTCGAAAGCCTGCCGCCCCTGCGCTTCGCTACGCTCGCGCGCCGGTGTCGGCGCTGCCGGATCCTGAGCTGCCATGACTCCTGAGTGCCTTAAGCCGCCCTATCGGCGCAAGAGCCAGTCTTGGCCAATCCCGTCCTTTGGATAATTACGCCCTTTTTTCGGGTTACCTGTGGACCGCCCTGCGCAGCTTCATGACATAGCCGATCACTTCGGCCACCGCCTTGTAGTGCTCGGGCGGGATCGCCTGATCGATCTCGACGGTCGCATGCAGCGCGCGGGCGAGCGGCAGGTTTTCAACCACCGGGATCGAATGCTCGCCGGCAACCTCCCTGATTTTCAAGGCCAGCGCATCGACGCCCTTGGCGACGCAGATCGGCGCATCCATGCGCATCCATGCCGCGCTCGTATTGCAGGGCGATCGCGTAGTGCGTCGGGTTGGTGATGACGACCGCCGCCTTCCGAACCGCCGCTATCATGCGCCGGCGCATGCGGGTCTGCCGCACCTGCTTCACCTTGCCCTTGATGACCGGATCGCCGTCGGTCTGCTTGAACTCCTCCTTGAGTTCCCGCAGCGACATTTTCTGCCGCTCGTACCACTGCCGGTATTGGAATAGGTAATCGGCCGCGGCCACCACCGCGAGCATGGCGACCACCGCACCCAGCAGCTTGAGCGCCAGCGACTGCGCGAGCGGCAGCAACACCGCCGGATCGCTTGTGCACCAGCCCTTCGAGCCGGGCGCGCTCGGGCAGCATCAACGCGGTCAGCACGCTGCCGACCAGCACCAGTTTGACGATGCCCTTGGCGAGATTGGCGAGCGCATCAGAAGGCCTATGTCGTCGATCTCAAGGCGCTCGGCCCGGTGCTGCTGGTGCTGTTCCAGGAGCTGCTGGTCGGGCGCGGTGCTGGGCTTGACCGCGCGGCTTGCGATCACCGCGCTGCAGGTCACAGGGTCGGTCATCGCCCAGCAGCTGGGCTTGGGCTTCGTCACCGCGGTCGATCCGACCCAGAACCAGCAGGGCCTGCTGGTCGGCAATTTCCTCACCGTGCTCGGCGTCACGCTGATCTTCGCCACCGACATGCATCACCGATTGATCGCGGCGCTGAACGACAGCTACACGATCTTCCAGCCGAGCGAGATTCCACTGGTCGGCGACGTGGCGCGGCACGTCACCGGCATCGTCGCGACTTCGTTCCTCGGTGCGTGTGAGCGAGACGGTCGAAACCGTCGTGGGTGAAACTTGGGCTGGTTCCTCGAATTTCGGCGGCGTGAGGTCACGCGCGCGGCAATTGGGCGTATCGGAATTGGCAACATTTTCGGACAGCACCCGCTGGCGTTCTTGCCCCCATTGGAGCCGGGTGTGCAGCATGGATAGGACCGGAATATCGGTGATCGCCATGACGCCCCCCGCAAAGTCCCCGTCGGCGGCCCAAATCTGATTTGAGACTCGGCCAGCACTAGGCAGACTTTGCCGGGCGTATGGTTAACGGCGGGTAAAGGAATAGGGAGGGAACGCTTCGCCGCGGCGGTCGTTTACCATTCTCAACTATTGGAAACCGGGGGCCGGATGCCAAACGCCACTTTATTTGTTATTGATCTGTTAGTAGTCGGGGCGGCAAATTGTGCCTACGTAATTAACCATTCGGGCGATTCTCGTCCGATGCGTGGTCGTACGAAGAACGGAGCGCTTTGATGTTCGAGACCCTGTTCGGCTCGGAGATGCCGCTGGCTGCCCGCTTCTTCATTGCATTCCTGGTCGTACTCGCGCTGATCGGGCTTACCGCCTGGCTGGTGCGCCGCTTCGGCGCCAACCGCCTGGGCGGCGGTTCCGCGCGCGGACGCCAGCCGCGCCTGGCGGTGATCGATGCCGCCACCGTCGACGGGCGCCGGCGCCTGGTGCTGATCCGCCGCGACAATATCGAACATTTGCTGTTGATCGGTGGCCCTACCGACCTGGTGGTCGAACCGAATATCGTGCGCGCGGTCGGCTCCCGCGAAGCGACGCGCGAGCCGGCGCGCCTCGAAACCCCGACACGGCAGCCGCCGCCGGTCGAAAGCTCCTGGCCGCTGCAGCCGTCGAGCGAGCCGACGCCGGTGCCGGCCCCGCGCCCATATCGCACGCCCGCCACTGAGGAACCCTCGCTCGCGCCGGAGCCGGGCGCGCGTCCCCGCCCCGCCGACAGCCTCACCGGTCTTGCCGCCGAATTGTCGACGCGCCTCAATCCGCCCGATCTTAGCCAGCCGGTCGCGCGCCACGAACCGGCACCGCGCGTCAGCGCCGCTCCCGCGGTGACCCCGGAGTTGGCGGCACCGGCGCAGAACGATCATAATCTTGCGGAGATGGCGCAGCAGCTCGAAGCGGCGCTGCGCCGTTCGCCGATGCCGGAAGGCCGTGCGCCGGTGACCTATCCGGCGGCCGCGCCAGCGGCCAATGCGCCAGGCAACGCCGAACCGCCCGCCCGCCCGCCGATGCGCGATTATAAATTACGGGTCGACCCCAAATTCGAACAAAAGCTCGAGCCGAAATTCGAACCGAAGTCCGATGCCAAGCCCGAACCGAGGCTCGATTCGCCGGCGACGCCGGGCAAAAATCTCTACGATAATCTTGAAGAGGAGATGGCCAGCTTGCTGGGCCGTCCGTCAGGAAAATCGTGACGGCCCATTCCGACTGCCGTGTCCGTCTTTCAACGGTGGTGGTCTGAAGTAGCCGGGCTGATCGCAGCGGCGACGACGTCCGCTGCCGCGCAAGACATCAGCGTCAATTTCGGACAACGCAGTGGTGAAGACAACAAAAGCGGCGGTCTTGATTGCGGCCGCATCCAACGCAACGTTTGAAAAAATGGCGCTATTGACGGATTTCATAACCCAATCGACCAATCTTGCTGCGGAGTTGGCTGCAGCGGCTTGAGCTCACGCACCGACATCTTCGATATGGCTGAACTTTACTCCGTCTTTCGGCAATCGATAGAGACCACGCTAAATTTTTCGCGGCCGCCTCAACTCGCACTATCCCGGTCCGCCAGATTGGGAGGCCTATTGCTTCTCGCGCTATCGCTCGTTCGATGGCGAGCGGGAGGTACATGGGCAACGACGGCCGCCGGCACTATTGCCGGTAGCAGCGACACGACAAAATTACGATGCCCGGCACGCGGGCCAGGCATCGAATTTTCTCTTTGCTGTTCGTCGAACCTTGCGCTGGCTGAAGTCAGTCGTCGCGATACACCCGCTCGCGCCGCTCGTGCCGCTCCTGCGCTTCCACCGACAGCGTCGCGATCGGACGCGCCTCCAGGCGGCGCAGCGAGATCGGCTCGCCGGTCTCCTCGCAATAGCCGTAGGTGCCGTCGTCGATGCGCGCCAGCGCCTCGTCGATCTTGGCGATCAGCTTGCGCTGGCGGTCGCGCGCGCGCAGCTCGATGGCACGGTCGGTTTCGGACGAGGCCCGGTCCGCGATGTCCGGATGGTTCTGGTTCTCTTCCCGCAGAAGCAGCAGCGTCTCCTTGGCTTCTTTCAGAATGTCTTCCCGCCAGGCAAGCAGCTTCAAGCGGAAATAATCCCGCTGGCGCTCGTTCATAAACGGCTCCTTTTCGGACGGCCGATAGGTTTTAGTCTTGGCCAACATCCCACTGACTCCCTGACTTCTTTTGTTCTTGTCGCGAAGTCTCATCCCCCGCGCGGCAGGCTTATATACGCGTGCCAAGCCCCGGACAACATCCGAGTAAGGCCCGCCGGCCGGACGAATTATTATTACAATTCAATGACTTCTGCCCATAGGCGCGCACGGGCGGGCGGGGGCGTGGCCGCCCCTGCAGCTAGCGGATGCCGGCTTTCGCCAATTCTACTGCTACGCGTAGGTCGATTTCGCTCAAAACCGTGTCCAGCCCGGGGTCGCCCGATTCTTCCGTGAGCCCCTCGGCCGCCACCTTGAGGCGGGCGAGCGTGGGCCCGTCCACGCTGCCGTCGAGCAGCCCGAGCTTGAGCTTATCGAGCACGTCGAGCGCATTGCGGGCCCTTGGCGACCGCGCGCTTCTTGCGCTCGGTCGGGTCCTCACCCCCTGCAGGGGCATCGAGGCTCGAGATCGATCGCAAGGAGCCGGCGGCGCTAGAATTGCGCGGCGTCTCCTGCGCGCTGACCGTGAAGGTCCCGTCGGCAGTGCGGCGCGCGGCTGCCGGCGCGTTCGCGAGCGCGGCTCCGTTCGGCCCGTAGATGCGCATGGCGAAGAACCCCCAACCGAATGCGTATCGGTCCCCGAATACCGCGAGCCTGAGCCGTTATGGTTAATCCCCGGTAAACACACCGGCAAAAATTGCCGCTTGGTGCGTTTCGTGCCGGCCCGCAGACGCCCAGCTTGCGCCACACCGATTCAAAAACCGCAGACCGTCGCAATCCTCATGCCATTGAAATTATCTATTTATATCAATATCTTATAAAAAAACGGCGGCCCGCCAGGGCCGCCGCAGAGGGTTGTTTCTGCCGTTCAGCGGCAGATTTTGCCTAACCGATCAGGACGAGGACGCGGCCTCCGGCACGAATTTCATCGCCGCGCCGTTCATGCAGTAGCGCAGGCCGGTCGGCTGCGGGCCATCGTCGAACACATGGCCGAGATGGCCGAGGCAGCGTTTGCAGTGCACCTCGTTGCGGGTCATGAAGAACGAGCGATCCTGTTTGGTCTCAACGGCATCCGGCAGCGGCTGATAGAAGCTCGGCCAGCCGGTGCCGCTCTCGAATTTGGTGTCGGAGGAGAACAGCGGCTTGTCGCAGCCGGCACATGCAAACGTGCCCTTGCGCTTCTCGTGATTGAGCGGGCTGCTGCTGGCACGCTCGGTGCCGTGCTTGCGCAGCACATCGTACTGCTGCGAATTGAGGCGCTGGCGCCAGTCGGCATCGCTCAGCTTGCTGAAGTCGATGGTCTGCTCGGTCGTTGTCATTGTTCTTACCTCGCTAGAAGATTCTGCCTCGCCAAATTTGCTCGTGGCTGCAAGCGCACCAAGCGCCACGCCAGCCGTCAACAGGGTCCGTCGGTTGATCATATCAGCTGTCTCCCTTACGTGCGCCCCAGATCTGTTCCAGCCGCTGATCGCGGCCGCAATTCCATCGGTAGAATTTATATTTCACCGCGTTCTTCTGATAAAAATCCTGGTGATAGTCCTCGGCTTTGTAGAACGGTCCAGCGGTCACGATCTGCGTATAGATCGGCTTCTTGAGCTCGGCCTCGACCTGCTGCTTGGAGGCTTCCGCCAATTTCCGCTGCTCGTCGTCGTGAACGAAGATCGCGCTGCGGTACTGCTCGCCGACGTCGCAGAACTGCCGGTTCTGCACGGTCGGATCGACGTGGTGCCAATAATAAGTGAGCAGTTTCTCGTAAGAGACCTTGTTCGGGTCATAGATCACTTCCACCGCCTCGGCGTGTCCGGTGCCGCCGGCGGAGACCTGCTCGTAGCCCGGATTGGCAACCTTGCCGCCGGTGTAACCCGAGGTGGTCGAGATCACGCCCGCCACCTTGTCGAAATCGGCTTCGGTGCACCAGAAGCAGCCGCCCGCGAAGGTAGCAACCGCTTGCGTCGACGCTGGCTGCGCGCTTTGCGCGGCGGCCAAGCCAGGGAGCAAGCCAACGGCAGCAATAATGAATGCGAAACTGAGCAGCAGACGGGGCATCCAAACCTCCCGATTTCGGTGTCTCTCGTGCCCTGACATATACGGTTTACGTGCGATAGCCATTCAACTTGCCATCACTCCGCCATCACGTTGATGCGAGCCTTGCCCAGGCCGCCAACCCAACTTTATGCCTGAGCATGATCTTGTCCGAAAACCGATTCCCACTTTTCGGGATCATGCGCTAGTGTCGGCCTGAAAAAGCGAGGAATTGCATGCGTTTTGACGGCACCAAGGCCTATGTGGCGACCGACGATCTCAAGATCGCGGTGAACGCCGCTATCACGCTCGAGCGTCCTTTGCTGGTCAAGGGCGAGCCCGGCACCGGCAAGACCGTGCTGGCGCTGGAGATCGCCAAAGGCTTGGGCGCGCCGCTGCTCGAATGGCACATCAAGTCCACCACCAAGGCGATGCAAGGCTTGTACGAATACGACGCGGTTTCGCGCCTGCGCGACAGCCAGCTCGGCGACGCGCGCGTGCAGGACATCCGCAACTACATCAAGCGCGGCAAGCTGTGGGACGCCTTCGTCGCCGACGAACGCCCGGTGCTGCTGATCGACGAGATCGACAAGGCCGACATCGAGTTTCCCAACGACCTGTTGCAGGAACTCGATCGCATGGAGTTCTTCGTTTACGAGACCGGCGAGACCGTGAAGGCGCAGCGCCGGCCGATCGTGATCATCACCTCCAACAACGAGAAGGAATTGCCGGACGCCTTCCTGCGCCGCTGCTTCTTCCACTACATTCGCTTTCCCGACGCCGACACCATGACGGCGATCATCGAGGTGCACTTCCCCGGCATCAAACAAAGACTGGTCGCGGAGGCGCTGAAGCTGTTCTACGAAATTCGCGACGTGCCCGGCATGAAGAAGAAGCCATCGACGTCGGAATTATTGGATTGGCTGAAATTGCTGATGGTCGAGGACATCGGCCCGGAAATCCTGCGCGAGCGCGATCCCAAGAAACTCATTCCGCCACTGCACGGCGCGCTGCTCAAGAACGAGCAGGACGTGCATCTGTTCGAGCGTCTCGCGTTTATGGCGAGAAGAGAGGGGCGCTGACAAGCAGCGCCCTATGTGTTCGAGCAGCTGGCGTTCATGGCGAGGAGAGAGGGCGCTGACGGACGGGATCATTCCACAGGGGGCTACCACAGGCCCCTGATGTCGAACGAGTAGCTCGCGCCGATGCCCACTTGAATCAGATCGCGCGAGCCATGCTGGACCACCAGCGGCGAATTGGCGGCATCGCCGGCCAGCCGCTCGTATTCGACAAACATATGCGTCGCCCATTGCGGCGACCACTCGTAGCGCGCCTGTGCACCCGCCCCGAACGAACGCAAGCCGCTGCCGGCGTCGTAGACCGGCAGGCCGGAAGCCGCCGACTGCGCCGGCGTGATGCTGAAATAGGGGCTGGTGGCGGCGGCGGTGGCGAGCGTCAGGCGCGGGCCGCCGGATAATGTGAGTTGCTTGGTCACCGGCATCACCAGGTCGGCCATCAGATCCGACACCAGCCCGTGATGCCCGCCGAAGCCCTGGCGCAGCTCGACGCGCCCACGCAGCCAATCGGTTGGCCAATATTCCGCAAAGGCCCCCGCCTCCAGCGTCCAGGCGATGTCGCCGAGGCCGGGCAGACCAGTGTCGGCGCTCTCGCGCGGGAAACGCACCTTGAAGCTCGGCCCCGCCCGGAAACGGCCGCTATCGACGATCCCGATGCTGGCGCCGTCGCGCGGGCTGCGGAATCCGGCCGGCGTGCCGGCGCGGCGGACGTCGAACAGCGGAAACGGCCGCAGCATGGAGCTGCCCGAACCCTCATAGGTCGGCAGCACGCGGCCTTCCACTCCCAGCATGATGGTCCAGTCGGAGGGCGATGCCGGTGCCGGCGCCGGCTCCGCCGCTGCGCCTGAGGCGAGCGCGGATACCGCCAATAACGCCGCCAATCCGGCCAGCAACCGTGGCATTGAGGTCCCCTCACCCCGCCTCGGCCGACGGCCGAAGCGCCTGATCGCAGAGTGGCTTATTTCCCAACGCTTACGCTAGGTCAAAATTTCATTCTGCGCCGGTCGGCCCGGCGGGCATAGGGTCCACACTCTATTCCGCGGCCGCTTGCCCCGATTCTTGGCCAGGCCCCTTGGCGGCAAGCCGCGCCGCCTTGCGCGCCCGCGCCCGCTCGCGATAGCGCGCCAGCCCCTGCTCGACCCGCTCGATCGGCCTTGTGCCCCAATAAATCCCTTGCGCCAGCACGCTGCCGAGCAGACCGCCGGCCCATACCAGTTCGTAAGGCGCAAACAGCCGCCAGGTCTGGTCGCTCTCGACCAACCCGCGCGCCACCAGTTCGCCGCCCATCGCCGAGGTGTTGAGCCCGTGCCCGCCGAAGCCGCTCGCCAGCCACACGCCGCGCTCGATCTCGCCGATCTGCGGCATGCGGTGGATCGTGCGGCCGAGCGTGCCGCGCCACAAATGCGCGATTTCGACTTTGCCGAGATCGGGAAAATTGCGCCTGATGTCGCCGACGAGCCCGCGCGCGATCCAGCGCGGATCGGCTTCCCACGCGCGCATGCGCCCCGACCATTGCAGGCGGTCGCCGCCGATGATGCGGTAATGATTGTCGGCGCGCTCGGTATCGCTGACCGCGCCGCGATAGCGCACCACCTCGTGCAGCACCGAACCGAGCGGCTCGGTCACCAGCACGAATGTCGTGACCGGCAGCAGCGTCGCTGAGAGCCGCGGCATCAGCGCGCCGAGATGGACATTGCCGGCGATCACGACATGAGCCGCGCGCACGCGCGCATTCGGCGTAACGATGCGCTTGCGCACGCCGGCCGGATCGATCGAGACCGCCGGCGTTTCCTCGAAGATGCGCGCGCCGGCTTTTTCCGCCAGAGCGGCCAAGCCCAGCGCGTAATTGAGCGGATGAATATGAAAGGCGCGCCGGTGATGCACCGCATTAAAATAACGCGGGCTTGCGAGCTGCTCGCGCACGCGCTCGGTCGGCCAGAACTCGACGTCGGAGCCGATCCAGCGCAACCGCTCGACGTAGCCGCGCAGCGCCTCGCCGTTATCGGTCTTGGAGATGTGCAGCCAGCCGGGCACCGGATCGACGCCCGGCATGCCGGTGTCCTCAATCGTGAAACGGACATAATCGACGCCCCGCTCCGACAGGGCCCAGAGCTGCCTTGTATGATCGAGCCCGATGCGCTTGACCAGTTCGTCGACGTGCTCGCCAAAGCCCGGCAGCACGAAGCCGGTATTGCGGCCGGACGCCGCCCAGGCCACCTGATTGGCCTCCAGCACCGCCACCGACCAGCCGCGCTGTGCCACCTCGCGCGCGACCGTGAGGCCGGCGAGACCGGCGCCGATCACACAGACATCGACGTCAAGATTGAAATTCAGCCGCCCGCGCGCCGGGCTTGCAACCCGGGTCGCCTCGTACCAGCCAGCCGCTGTGTTCTCGCCTTCGCTCATTGATACCTTACGTCTTTGCCGCGCTCCGGCCGCGGCGGGCGCATGCTAGACTGCCGCAGATTCGAAATCGACGCCTTCGAATCGGCACAAACGCCCCGCGCCGTCATCCCGAAAACCCGTAACACGCCATGCGCCGCCTCATTCTATTTCGTCATGCCAAGGCCGAAAGCTCAGAACCGGGCATGGAAGACCGTGCCCGCGTGCTGATCGAGCGCGGGCGCAAGGATGCCGGCAAGATTGGCGCCTATATGGCGAGCCATGCGCTGGTTCCCGACCGGGTGGTGATATCACCCGCCGCTCGCGCCCAGGAGACCTGGAAAGCCGCCGCCACCGCGTTGCGTCCGGCACCGGCGGCGATGACCGTGGAACAGCTTTATGATGCCACCCCGCATGCCATTTTTGCCGTCATCAAGCAGGCCCCAGCGGCCGCCCATACGCTGCTGGTGATCGGCCACAATCCGGGCCTGCACGAGCTCGCGCTAATGCTGATCGCCTCCGGCGATATCGAAGCGCGCGAGCGGCTGCGGGAAAAATTGCCGACCGCGGGACTGGTCATCATCGATTTTGCCATCGACGCCTGGAGCAAGCTGCACCCGCAATCCGGCCGGCTGGAGCGCTTCGTGAGCCCGAAGTCGCTGGAAGCCGCGGCCAATTGAAGCAATAGGCCTCACTCAACGTACCCTCGAAAACGTGCCATGATTGTATGTTTGCGCAGCGAAACAGAGGGGCGCTGTCATGTACAAGCAGATTCTGGTCCCGGTCGACCTGGCCGATACCGACTTGGCCAAGCCTGCCATCGAAACTGCGGTCAAGATGGCGCGGGCCTCCGGCGGCTCGGTGCGGCTGGTCAATGTGCTGCCGATGACGCCGGTGATGCTGGCGGAATATGTGCCGCCGGATTTCGACGTGCAGCAGCGCAAGTCGTCGGAGGAAGCGCTCGCCATCATCGCGCGCGAATGCGGGCTCGACTCGGCGCATGTGTCATGGGC